>Ga0265798_10000308_pt1 | contig 87833 bp, 70 predicted proteins | sample P3T30metagenome_FD_192430 | JGI IMG/M metagenome (GOLD analysis project Ga0265798, IMG submission 192430) | Plant litter microbial communities from East Loma Ridge, Irvine, California - P3 T30 | ecosystem: Environmental > Terrestrial > Plant litter > Unclassified | place: USA: California... | reverse complement strand
CGTGACCGGCAGCTACGCGCCCTAGAGCGCAAGGCTCGTAAGCTGGGATTGCAACTGGTCAAAGCGGCTTGAGTTTTAAGAGCAAAAACAATGGGTTATTTTATGTTTGATAAGAGGCGGCTTGCCGACGATGAACGATGACGCGATTTTCCTGACATTCCGCGTCGGCTGCATCGCCGGCAAGCCGCCTCCCACAAAAACGTGTTCAGTCAGCAGATTACGTGTTGTTTGATAAGAGGCGGCTTGCCGGCGATCTGCCGGGAACCGGCAGCAAGACCTGCACACACGGTATGTCAGATGCAACCTGGGGCCGCTGCGCGGCCCATCGCTGCCGTCGTAACCTGCGAGAGCTCCCACCCCCTCCGGGCAGAAGCAGAGTCCAGCACTTTTTCGGCAATCAGTCTTACAGCCTGAACCTGCCCACTTCCTGCTGCAGACTGGTCGCGAGATTTTTCAATCCACCGCTGGTCTTGAGCAATTCCTGAACGGACATGTTGTTCTGTTCTGCCATTTGTGCGGAACGCTCCACGCTGCGAGCGACATCCTGGCTGGCGACGGTTTGCTCGCGCAAGGCAAAGGATATCTGGTCCACCACATGCAGCACCTTGCTGGAGCTGTCGCGGATTTCGATAATCGCCTGGCCGGCGTTGCCTGCCATTTCCACGCCGTTGTTCACTTCCAGCACGCCGCTGCGCATGCTCTCGACGGTCTCTCTGACGCCGGCCTGGATTTTCTCGATCATGCCGGCAATCTCTTTGGTCGATTTGCCTGTGTTCTGTGCCAGCAGGCGCACTTCGTCGGCCACAACCGCAAACCCGCGCCCCTGCTCGCCCGCCCGTGCAGCTTCGATGGCGGCATTGAGCGCCAGCAGGTTGGTCTGGTCGGCGATACCTTGGATCACGCTGATAATCGACGAGATATGCTCAGAGTGCTGGCCCAGGCCTGAAACCTGCGTCGATGAATGCTGCACGGTTCTGGCGATGCCGTTCATGCTCGACAACGTATTTTCGATGACCTGCGCGCCTTCTTTGGATTGCTCACCCGAACGGCTGGCGATCTGATGGGCTTCGTCGGCGTTTTCGGAAACATGGTGAATGCTGACGGTCAGCTCTTCGATGGTGGCGGCCATCATCGAAGCCGAGGTGGACTGCTCCTGGATGGCGCCGGACAGTTGTTCGGAAGCACCGGAAATCTGCTGTACGGACACCACCAGTTGGTTCGAGGCCTGATTGATCTGTTGAATCATCTCGCGCAGGCGCTTCTGCATCCGGTCGAAGGCTTTGGGCAATTCGTCATGGCTGCTGGTGTCGATGACCGTGTCCAGCCTGCCATCGGCAATCGCTGTGGCGGCGTCGATGGCCAATTGCAGGCGTGCTGTGGTGCTGCGGCCCAGTACCGTTGCCAAAATCGCGGAAAGGAGCGCGGCCGCAATGCCGCCGCATATCAGAATCAGCAGTGCGAAGTGCTTGGCGTCGACCATGTTCTGGGTTCTGACGACCAGCAGCACGTTTTCCGCGGCGCTGATTTCGGCCAGGGTTGCACGCATGCTGTCCATCTTGGCTTTGTCGGCACCGGAGGTGATGCGCTTGTCCAGTTCATCATCAGGCAGATTGCGCGCGGTCAGATCCCTGCGCATGGCAACGATGGCGTTGACGTCATCTTCAAGCCAGCGCTTGTAGGTGTCTCCCAGCGAGGCGAGGCGTCGCTGTTGTTCGGGGTTGTCAGCGGTCAGCCGTTTGAGCGCATCGAGTTCTTCGCTGAAGCGCTTTTCGCCCGCGACAAGTGGCTCGAGAAAAGCATCTTTCGAGGCAATGACAAAACCGCGCATGCCGGTCTCGATGTTAATCAGCTGTTCCAGGGCCAACTGCGCTTCACTGAGCACCTGATAAGTGTGAACATTACTGTTGGTAGCGTCTTCGACCTGCTCGAATCCCCTGTAGGCGCTGGCTACCAGAACGGCGATCAGCACGACGATAGCGATAAAGCTGAAGTAAAGCTTCTGCGAAATGCTGAGCTTGTTGAGCATGGTGTCAGTCCTGAAACGTGCCTCCCTGGCAGTCCGATGATTTTTTTGTGAGAAGAGCGGCAGTGTTCAAAATTTTTAAGTGATGCCATTTAGATATCATGGTTTCGACTGTGCCTTGGTGAACTTGAGGGGCGAGCGTTAACTATTCGAAATATTGTGAAATAATTTTATTAACCGACTGTTTTTAAATGTTTTTTATTTGGATTTTGGTCGTAATTTATAACGCTTTAAAAGACGAAAGTTGATATTTTGACGGCATAAAGTTGACGGATGCTTGGTAACTTGATGGTCTAAGATGACTACTTCTCGACTGTCTCGGGCTGTGCGGCAATGACACATGACACCTCGCTTGAACTGGCTTCCCGTCTGATCCGCAACATCAATGAGGTCTCGCTCGAAAAGCAGGTTCGCGACCCGTTGTATGAAAGTCTGGCAGGGCAGTTGGCAACGGGAACGGCCGCCAGCAAGTTGGGCGCCTCCATCGATATCGTTGCGCCGGGCAAGCGCTCATGCCCTTATCATTTTCATCATGCGCAGGAGGAAATGTTCATCGTCATTGAAGGCGAAGGCAGCCTGCGGGTGGCGGACCAGATGTTGCCCATCAAGACTGGCGATGTGATCTTCATCCCACCCGGGCCGCAGTACCCTCACCAGATCATCAATACGTCGTCAGCACCTCTGAAATACCTGTCGATCAGCACACGTGAAAAGCCCGAGATCTGCGAATACCCCGACTCCGGCAAGTACCAGGCCATGGCGTCCGGTGAAGGCGCTGCTTTCGTGGCCAGGCAGCGGGTCGATCTGAATGTGGACTATTGGGATGGCGAGCCGTAAACCGGACACGCTTGTGCGCATGCGCAGCGTTTGCTGTGCCTGTATGCTTCTGCCGACTCAAACGTGAAGTAAACGAATTCATCATGTCCGAAAACGTGCCCGATCCCGCCGCAGCGCCAGCCGCCAAACGTCGTCGCATCCCGAAAGGTGATTTGCGTAAGGTCGATATCATCAAGGCAGCGCTGGTGATCTTTGCCCGCGATGGCTTTGCCGGTGCGTCGCTGTCGAACATCGCCAAGGTGGCAGGCATTTCCCAGGTCGGATTGCTTCACCATTTCCCCAACAAGCTGGCCTTGTTGCAGGCTGTACTCGACCATCGGGATCAGTACATCGCGACGCGCCTGCAGGACGCCCAGCAGGTGGCAACGCTGGAAGGATTTGTGGCGTTTCTGCAGTTCATCATGCGGTTCAGCATTGAAGATGCTTCTGTCAGTCAGGCGCTGATGATTATCAACACAGAGAGCCTGTCAGTCACCCATCCGGCGAATCGATGGTTCTGCGAGCGTTTTCATATCGTGCACAGCCATCTGCAGGCGCAGTTGAAGCTGCTGGTGCAGGCGGGCGAAGTGCGTGGGGACATCGACGTGAAACAGGTCAGTATCGAGTTGGCGTCGATGATGGACGGGATGCAGATCCAATGGCTTCGGTCACGTGCCGACGTGGACATCGAAGGTGCGTTCAACCGGTTCCTCGACCGAATGGTGTCGGACCTGCGGGTACGCCAGTAGAGAAGATGCTGTGCAGCCGGTTGGCAATCGGTGGTCGCGAAGACCACCGATTGCTGCCTGTCAGTAAGCCTGTTCCGGCTTGACCTGTACGGCCTTGCGCAGCGGAACGGGGAGAGGGTTGGAATCACGCGTGGTCAGTTGCTCCGGGTAGAGCGCGACGACGGTGCGATTCAGAGCCAGGTTTTCCGAGTCCTTGCCGACCAGCACCTTGAACTTGCCAGGGTCCACATTCCAGCTCACCGAATCCGGCGAGTAGTAAGCGAACGAACGCGAGTCCAGCGCAATGGTGACGGTCTTGCTTTCGCCCGGCTTCAGGTAAACCTTGGAGAAACCTTTGAGTTCCTTCTCCGGACGATCAACCTGTGGCTTCGATGGTTGCACGTACAACTGAGCGACTTCGAACCCGGCTTTGTCACCGGTGTTGGTGATCGTGAACGTCGCGTTGATGGTCGAACCGGGTGCCAGTACGTTGCTCGACAGTTTCAGGTCGCTGTATTCATACGTCGTGTATGACAGACCGAAACCAAACGGATACAGCGGTTTGGTGTGCTTCTTGTCGTAGCCGCGATAGCCCAGATACAGACCCTCGCTGTAGGTCATTTCAGTGGGCGGATTGGCACTGCTGAAATAGTACGGCACAGGATCCTTGTACGACGCGTAGCTCGGGTTGTCCTCGGCCTTCTTGTCCAGGGTGATCGGCAGTTTGCCAGACGGGTTGACCTTGCCGAACAGGATTTCAGCCAGTGCCTGACCGCCTTGCTGGCCGGGGAACCAGGCATGCAACGAGGCCGCAACCTTGTTGGCCCAAGGCTGCATATCCATGCCGCCACCGCCATGCATCACCACAATGGTCTTCGGATTGGCTTTCTGCACGAAGCTGATCAGCTCGGACTGGAACTGCGGCAGCTCGAACGGATGGTCGAGGGACTCGCCTTCGTATTCGAAGTTGCTGCCTGCGGCGACGACCACGGCGTCGTAGTCGGCCAGGTTTTTCGGCGGACGCAGCGACGCCCAGCTCATCTGAACGCCATTCATGCCGCCCAGGACTGGCGTGAAGTTGCCTTTGAGTCGGCGATATTCCAGACGCACGTTGTACTCGCTGCCGGCTTTCAGGCTGGCGGTCTTGACGGTGCGAGGCACGACCGGGATCAGGTCGAACGAGACCTGTCCGCCTTCGTCTTCAGCCACCAGTTCGTCATTGATCCACAGCTTGTACGCGCCGTCGGCACGGACCTTGAACACATGCGGGCCGGTGATCGTCGGTTTGATCTTGCCGGTGAAACGGGCGGAGAACGCGCCTGCTGCCGGGTTGAAACCGCTGACGGTGCTGGTGCCGTTATCGGTCACGTTGCTGCTGGTGATCCAGTCCAGATTGACGCCCGGCTCGATGCGCGTGGCGACCGGATCGCCGGACAGGTTCGTGTTGCCGTAGTACTCGGCCTTGACGCCTGTGTTGCTGATGGCCTGTTTGTCACTGCCCGGCTGATACCAGACCGAGGACTTCGGGTTCAGGCTCATCTGACTGATGTAGTCGACATTGGCCGTATTCGATGCCAGTTGCTTCAAGCCACTGAGCTCGGTGACGTAGCTGCTCGGAACGGAGTAGGCGGTCCCGAATGGCGACGTGGGTGGTTGAACGGCCAGATCGCCGATGACGGCAATTTTCGCATTCTTGGCCAGCGGCAGCAGCGGCTTCTGTCCATCCACCGGTTCGTTGCGCAGCAGCACGATGGATTCCCGGGCCACGTTCAGCGCAGCGAGCTGACCGTATTCGCGATGCACCAATGGCTGTGCCTTGTTGATGCCCTTGTCGAAGCCGTAGCTCACCAGCGCCCTGAGGTTGCGGCGGACCTTGTCGTCGATCACGCTCTGGTGCAACTGGCCATTCCAGACGTAAGGCAGCAGTTTGGCCTCGGTAAACTGCAGGCCGCTCGGCATGTCGATGTCAGTGCCTGCCCAAGCGCCTTTGAACGCGTCCTGAACCGAGTTGAAGTCGCTCATGACATTGCCCTGAAAGCCCCACTGGCCTTTCAGAATGTCGGTGATCAGGTGGTGATTCTCGCAGGCATACTCGCCGTTGATCTTGTTGTAGCCGCACATGACCGAGGCAATGTTGGCGTTCTTGACCAGCGACTCGAAGCCCGGCAGATACAGCTCCTGCATGGCGCGCTCGTCGATCTTCACGTCCAGATAATGCCGGTTGGCTTCCTGTTCGTTCATCAGGTAATGCTTGGCGGCGGCCTGCACGCCCTGCACTTGGATACCGTTGGTGACCGCAGGCGCCAGCACTGCGCCGAGGAACGGATCCTCGCCACTCATGTACTCGGCGGAGCGTCCGTTGAACGACGTGCGGTACAGGTTGATGGCCGGAGACAGCATCTGCTGGCCGCCTGCAATGCGAGTTTCATAGCCGATCGCCAGACCGAACTCCTTGGCCCGGTTGATGCTCCAGGTCGCAGCCAGAGCCGACGGCGACGGGTACTGCGCGCCGAACGTCTTGCCGCCGACCAGAACACCCATCGACGAGTCATAGGCCACAGTGCCTTGCAGGCCGAACTTGTCCAGCTTGGGGATCATTCGTCCGTCGTCGACGCGAGAGAAATTGATCTTCTCCGATTGCGTCATGTTGTCCAGCATTGCGCCGACGTGCGCTTCTACTTCGTTGCCGGTCATGGGGGTGGCGGCAAACAGCGCACTTGCCTGGGCAACGCTCAGTGCAAGAACGCTCAGGCTCAGGCCTTGTTTGATCATGGACACGGTACTACTCCTCGGATAATGGCTTGAGTGATGGTTGAGTCAACGCAACGCTCACGGCTTTTTTTCATCCACGACGGGGGCATCTGCGGTGTCGACAGGGGCATCCAGCAGGGCCTGCTCGCCAGTCGGTTGTTTTTGGGGCAGGGCGTCAGCACCGGTGAGGTGCTGACGCTTGGCATCGACCTGCGCACGGAGCGCGTCGGATGTTGCGGGCGAGGGGGGCTGATGGTCCGCAGCCGAAGCGGGGAAGTTGATCAGGCACGTCAGTAAAGCGGCGGCGACAGGCAGCAAGCGTCTGGCCATCGGGAAATCTCCAGATAGAGTGTGTTGGCGATAAGTGTGTGTCGGACGGGGGTGGGGGCCGACGGCGAGCATTAAGGCCGCAGTGTGGGGATAAAGTTCTCGGGTCGCAAAGAATTCAGGTTGATAAACGATTAAAACGCCAAGAATATTAAATAACGTATTTCTGTTTTATAAGATTTTTTGATTTATTTTTTAAGGTTATGGATTTTTTTTAAGGTTTTATTTTATTTTTTATATTTTTATTAGCAGATAAAATTTTTTTACAAAACAGAGTGATCATTCTGTTTTAAGGGTTTTTCCAGATGTCAGTCGATAAAAAAAAGCGCCCGTTGACCGGAAAAATGCGAGGGTGGGCTGATCGAATGTTTTGTTTTTCAACGATGCAGCCTCTGTTAACGATGCCTTAATCGGCATCGCTCAATGTGCAGTCACTTGAAGCAGACGCCTGTGGCGCTGCAAGCCTGCCACCCACTGAGATAAGACAGATGACCCTTTCAAGAGCTGCAACATTGATGCTGGTTTTGGTACTTGGCCTGTGCAGCGTGCAAGCCTTTGCACAGGACGGTGCCGAGATGCTGCAAAAACGCCAGGAAGCCTTTGCGCTCGAACGTCAGCAAGCGCGTGAAAGCCTCGCCAAATCCAGAGAGAAAGCCGAGCAGCAGCGGGCAACCGAAACCGCCTCCGGCCAGAACATGCAAAATCGTGATATTGAAAAACCTTCCAGCTGATCCAGAGGTTTTTATCGCGCAGGTTTACACTGGCGCTCATCAGGCTGTCCACGCGGCGTGCAGACCACCAGAGCGCGCCGCGGACAGATTTTGTAGCGGCATAACCCTTACTCCCCCACAAGAGTCCGCCATGCATGTATTGCTATGTGAAGACGACGAACTCATCGCAAGCGGCATCGTTGCCGGCCTGAACGCTCAGGGTCTGGTCGTCGATCACGTGGCCTCGGCCTCGGCCGCTCATGCGCTGCTGGATGTCGCGCAATTCGATGTGATGATTCTCGATCTGGGCTTGCCCGATGAAGACGGCATCAGCCTGCTGAGACGCCTGCGTTCTGGCGGTCAGATACTCCCGGTGCTGATACTCACTGCCCGAGATGACATCAATGACCGGGTCAAGGGGCTCGAGGCCGGTGCCGACGATTACCTGCTCAAGCCGTTCGATCTGCGCGAGTTGTTCGCGCGTCTGCACACGCTGGTGCGGCGTACTGCCGGTCGGGCGGTCAATATCATTGAGCACGGCGCTGTCAGGCACGATCCCAGTTCCCGGCAAACCTGGCTGGCGGGAGAGACCGTCGACCTGTCGCGTCGAGAACAGGCATTGCTGCTGGCGTTGCTGAATAACCGGGGCCGTGTGCTGTCGGTGGAACAGTTGAAGGATTGCGTCTATGGATTTGGCGACGAAGTGGAAAGCAACGCCCTGAACGTGCACATTTTTCACCTGCGTCGCAAATTGGGCAGCGCAATCGTCGAGACAGTGCGGGGCTCGGGGTATCGAATCGGTAACGTCACCCACGCGCAAGGTGTCGAGTCATGAGCTTACGGCTTCGCCTGAGCCTGATTCTGGGCGTCGCTTTTGTTGCGGTGTGGGCGCTTGCGGCGGCCTGGATGTTTCAGGACCTGCGCACCCGGATGATGGATTCTCTGGATCAGCGGCTCGTGGCGTCGGCACGAATGGTCGCAGGCCTGGTGGATCGCTTGCCCGAGCCTTTGTCGACCCAGGAAAGTGGCACTCGTTTCAGTGCCGATCAGTTGGGGATGCCAGACGGCATTGCCTGTGAGGTCAGTTCCTTGCGCGGCGAGGTGCTGGTCAGTACTCACAATGCGACCAACAATGCCATTGCCAGTCCCGAGGGCGGGTTTCACGACCAGACCATTGACGGGGAACGGTGGCGAAGTTTCACCCTGTTGCAGGGCGATATTCGTATCACCACAGCAGACCTTGAGCGTGAGCGTGAGGCGCTCAATCGGTCCGTCATGCTGTCGGCGTCCATTCCTGTAATGGTGGCGTTGCTCGCCTGCATCGTCATGCTCTGGTTCGGGGTCGGTAAAGGACTGGCGCCGCTCAATCGCATGCGTGATGAATTGAAAAAGCGCAATGTCGATTCCCTCGAACCGTTGCAGCTCGACATGCTCCCCCGTGAGTTGAAGCCGCTGCTGGAAACCCAGAACCACCTGCTGGCTCGCATCGGCAAGGCCGTCGAGCGTGAGCGTCGTCTGACCGGTGATGCGGCGCATGAGTTACGTAGCCCGCTGACGGTCATCAAGACCCATTTACAGGTCGCTCAGATGACCTCGGGCGACGCCCGGGAGCTGGCGCTGGCTCGTGCCGAACAGGGCGCTGACCGACTGCACAATACGCTTGAACAATTGCTTCTGCTGGCAAGGGTGGAAGGCAGTCTGCCGTTTGACGACGGCAGTCGATGCAGTGTCGAGCAGGTGCTTTCTCTGGCGATTCAGGACGCAGGCGGTGACGTCGGACGGATTGTGCTGGCGTCACGGGTCAGGACATCTTCCTTGCTCCTGGACATGCAGGCCGTGCTGGCAGTGGCTGCTTTGCGTAACCTGCTGGACAACGCCCTGCGCCACAGTCCCGAGCAAACGCAGGTCATCGTCAGCGTCACCAGCGACGACGACTTTGCGTTTGTCAGCGTCCGAAATGTCAGCACAACGCTGTCGGAAGACAGCCTGCAATCCATGACCAAACGTTTCTGGCGCAGCAGCACCAGCAACGGTTGCGGGCTGGGACTGGCCATTGTTCAGGCCATCGTCGAGCGTTGCGGCTGCAGCATAAAGCTCGACTGCGTTGATCAGCAGTTCGATGTCACGCTGGGTCTACCCTTGTTGCTTCAGGTCGTACAGGTATTGCCTGGGGCCTCGCCCAAGGCGCTCGACACCGAGGTCGTCAGGCGCTGACGCACGGCAGGACGATCAGGAATCGCGCTCCGCCCAAAGGCGACGAATCAACCTGAATCCTGCCACCCTGACATTCAATTGCACGTCGGCTGATCGCCAGCCCAAGACCGAACCCGCCGGTGTCTCGATCACGGCTCCGATCCATCCGGTAAAACGGCTCGAAAATGAGCGCGCGTTCACTTTCAGGGATGCCGATGCCATCGTCTTCGACCGTCATGTACAAACCCTCTCCCGTCTGCAATCGCAGACTGACCCTCACTTGGCCTGAGCAATAGCGAATGGCGTTGGCGATCAGGTTCTGCAAGGCTCTGGCGGTCAGACGCGGGTCGAGCACGAAGCGCTCCGGTGCGGTGTCAGTCTGCAGGCTCAGGTCGAATGGCCGGGCGTCCTGAGTATCGAGAAATCCACCCAGTACGCTGTCCAGAAACGCCTGCAACGGGACGTCCTGTCGATCGGCTTGCTGGTAGGGCGATTGCAGGCGTGTGTAGGACAGCAGCTCAGCGATCAGGGCATCCAGCTCCCTGATATGCCCGACCATCTGCTCCAGCCTGAGTCGTGTGGAGGCTTCAAGCGGATCGGTCAGCACCAGCGCCATGCCGAACTCAAGCCTGGACAATGGCGTGCGCAGTTCATGGGATACGGCGCTCAACAGTTCCTGCTGCTGATTGAGCAACTGTCCGATGTCCTGCGCCATTTTGTCGAACACTTGCGCCAGCTCGCCGATGTTGGAGCGCGGCGAAATATGGGTTCGCTGCGCCAGATTGCCATTCCCCAGCATCATCGCCGTGTGTTTGAGCCGTTGAAGGTCGCGCCAGTGCGGCCAGAACCAGATCGACAGGCAGCCCAGCAAGGCGGCGCCGATCAGCACGTTCATCAGCCAGTACATGATGTTGATGTCCACCGGTGGGTCCGGGAACACCAACTGGATAACCTGACCCGCCGAGAGCGGAGTCATCACCGTGCTCGCCATGCCGTAGTCACCGGTGCGCAACGCGTTTCTGCCTTGCTCCAGTTCGGTCCGCTCGCAGTCGCTGAGGCTCGGGTCTGTGATGGCCAGCACCCGTAACTGCAATGGCGCAAAATCTTCCTGCAGCTCGTGCTCGACCTGCGGCCATGAAGCTTGAGGCACCTGAGTGAAGCGCGTCTTGATCAGCTTCAGCGTGCCCCTGACCTGTTCGTGGTTGTACGTGAGGTTGCGCTCTTCGAAGACCTTGAGCACCAGTTCGGGCACCGCATACAGCGCAACGGTGTAAGTCACCAGCAGGATCAGGTAAAGGCGGGCAAGCATCTTGAGCATGGCGATGGATTAACCGTTGAAAGACGAAAAAAGTGCAGTCAGGAGAAAATCCTGTTTATTCGGCGGGTCTGGTTTCGCCTGGCAGTGGGCCTATTCATCCCACTCCGATCGGCTCAGCAAATAGCCCTTACCCCACACGGTCTTTATCTTGCGGGGGTCGCCCGGGTCATCCTCGAACTTGCGCCGCAACTTGGAAATGGCGACATCGACCGAGCGGTCCACGCCGTTGAATTCGATGCCACGCAGTTGCTGGATCAGTTGATCACGACTCAGCACTTCTCCCACGTGGCTGGCCAGTACCAGCAGCAGATTGTATTCGCCGGACGACAGCTCGACGTCCTGAGAGCGCCATTGCACCTGGCGCTCTGCGAGGTCGATCACTAACTGGCCCAGCACTATTTGTCTGGCATCACGGCGAGGCGTGGCAGCCGCGCTGCGGCGCAGTAACGTGCGAATCCGCGCCAGCAGAACCCGGGGCTCGCAAGGCTTGGCCACGTAGTCATCCGCACCGGTTTCCAGGCCCAGAATCTGGTCGTCGCTCTTGCCGCGGGCGGTGAGCATGATGATCGGCAGCGCGGGTTGTTCATCGCGTAATTGTCGGCAGACATGCAGCCCGTCCAGTCCCGGCAGCATCAGGTCGAGGATGACCAGATCGGGCCGCAGTCGATGCATGCCGTCGAGCGCCCTGTCGCCACGGTTGACCACGTTCACCTGATAGTCAAACCGCTGCAGGTAGCTGGCAATCAGCTCTGCAAGCGCTGCGTCATCCTCGACAAGCATGATCGTGGTCATTGTTCGGGCCGTTTCACAAAGAGGGTCAGCATAACCAGAGCAACAACCCCCGGCGTAAATCCTTAACACTTATTCACATCTTCCCAACACTTGTTTACATGCGTTGGCGAGCGTGTCTCTAGCATGGCGTAACGTCCAGAGGAACGCCAACCATGCTGTCAGTCTTGTGTCTTCATCCATACCGTCTGCTCCTCTGTGCAGGGCTTGTAACGCTTGCCGCCTGCAGCGAGCCGCCTGCCCCCCAGGACGCGACACCTGCTCGGGTGAGTGTCGAAACCGTCGCCCCCCGACCGCTGACCCTCACCACTGAACTCAACGGTCGTCTGGTCTCGCCGCGCACGGCCGAAGTGCGTGCGCGTGTGGCCGGGATCGTGCTGCAACGGGTCTACCGCGAAGGCACGGACGTGCGCCAGGGCGATGTGCTGTTTCGTATCGACCCGGCACCTTTCCAGGCCGATCTGGACAGTGCCGAAGCGGCGTTGCGCAAGGCTGACGCCAACCTCTATCAAACCAGGCTGCAGTCAGAGCGATACGCCGAACTGGTGGACATCAACGCCGTCAGCCGGCAGGAGGCGGAAAACGCCAAGGCAGCTTTTCTGCAGGCTCGGGCTGACGTTGCGTCCGCGCGTGCTGCACTCAAGCGTGCCCGTTTGAATCTTGGGTATGCGACAGTTACGGCGCCGATTTCCGGGCGCATCGGCAGGGCGCTGGTCACCGAGGGCGCGCTGGTCGGGCAGGGCGATGCCACGGCGCTCGCGATCATTCAGCAATTACAGCCCATTTATGCCGACATCAATCAGACCACTCGCCAGATCGGCGAACTGCGGCGTTCGCTGCAGCAGGGTCAGTTGCAGGCCCTCGAGCAAGGTCAGGTCAGTGCCACACTGGTTCAGGAAGATGGCAGCCCATACCCGGAAAAAGGTCGGTTGCTGTTTTCCGACCTGACCGTGGATCAGAGCACCGGCCAGGTCATTCTGCGCAGCGAGTTTCCCAACCCGCGCAATGAGCTGCTGCCGGGCAGCTTCATTCGCGTGCAACTGGATCAGGCCCGCACAGACCAGGGCGTCACTGTCGCCCAGCGTGCCGTACAGCGTGATGCGGCGGGCAAGGCGTCGGTGCTGATCGTGGATGCCGAAGGCAAGGTTCAGGAGCGTACCGTCGAACTGGGCGGGGTGCAGCGCAATCGCTGGATTGTCAGGTCCGGTCTTCAGGCGGGTGATCGCGTCGTGGTTGCCGGACTGCAACACGTGCAGCCCGGCATGAAGGTGAACGCTGAGGAACAGACCGCGCAGTTCGCTGAATCGGAGCACAAGTAATGGCGCTGTTCTTTATCGGTCGGCCGGTCTTTGCCTGGGTCATTGCCCTGTTCATCGTGCTGGCGGGTCTGTTGGCAATCCCGAAGTTGCCCGTGGCCCAATACCCCAGCGTCGCGCCACCGCAGATCGAGCTGACCGCCACCTATCCGGGCGCTTCTGCCCAGACCATCGATGAAAGTGTGGTCAGTCTGATCGAGCAGGAACTGAACGGTGTCAATCACCTGCTGTATTTCAGCTCCAGCAGCAGTCAGGGCACGGCGACCATGACGATCACCTTTCAGACCGGCACCAACCCGGAGCTGGCCAAGGTCGATGTACAGAACCGCCTGAAAATCGTCGAGCCGCGCCTGCCTCGGGCCGTGAGCCAGCAGGGTTTGCAGATCGAAGAAACCTCGGCGGGCTTTCTGATGATCGGCACACTCACTTCGACTGACGGGCGCCTGGACGAAATTGCGCTGAGCGACTATCTGACGCGCAACGTCGTCAACGAGCTCAAGCGTCTTGAAGGCGTTGGCAAGGCGCAGTTATTCGGTTCCGAACGCGCCATGCGGATCTGGATCGATCCGCAGAAACTCGTGGCCTACTCGCTAACCCCGGCGGACGTAAGCCAGGCGATTGCCGAGCAGAACGTGCAGGTTTCGGCGGGCAGTATTGGCGATCTGCCGTCTCCGACGGATCAGGAGCTGACCGCGACCGTTATGGTCAGGGGCCAGCTCAGTACGCCAGAGGAATTTTCCGCCATCGTGCTCAAGGCCAATCCGAACGGTTCCAGCGTGACGGTGGGCGATGTGGCAAGGGTCGAGGAGGGCGGTCAGAGCTACAATTTCGCAACCCGTCTGGACGGTAAGGCTTCCGTGGCCGTCGGCGTGCAATTGGCGCCTGCGGGAAACGCAATGAGCACTGCGACGCTGGTACGTGAAAAGCTCGACGAGCTGTCGCGCTATTTTCCGGCCGGTGTGAAATACGACATTCCGTACGACACATCGCCCTTCGTCAAAGTCTCGATCACCAAGGTTATCCACACCTTGATGGAGGCGATGGCGCTGGTGTTCGTCGTGATGTTCCTGTTCCTGCAGAACATTCGCTACACCCTGATTCCGGCATTGGTCGTGCCGGTCGCCTTGATGGGGACGTTTGCAGTGATGTACGTGCTGGGCTTTTCCATCAACGTGCTGACGCTGTTCGGCATGGTTCTGGCCATCGGCATTCTGGTAGACGATGCGATTGTGGTGGTGGAAAACGTCGAACGGCTGATGGTGCAGGAGGGGCTGTCACCCAAGGATGCTACGCGCAAGGCCATGGGGGAAATCAGTAGCGCGATCATCGGTATCACGCTTGTGCTGACGGCGGTGTTCATTCCGATGGCGTTCATGCCTGGCTCGGTTGGCGTGATCTACCAGCAGTTCTCGATTTCCATGGCCGTGGCCATCGTGTTCTCGGCGTTTCTTGCCCTGAGCCTTACACCCGCGCTGTGCGCAACGCTGCTCAAGCCGATTCCTGCCGGTTCGCACCCTGAAAAACGCGGATTTTTCGGCTGGTTCAACCGCTCGTTCGAGCGCTTCAGCGGACGTTACGAGGGCTGGGTCAGCAAAGCGGTGCGTCGCACTGGCCGGTGCATGTTCATGTTCCTGCTGCTGGTGGCCTTCATGGGGCTGCTGTTCAGTCGGCTGCCGTCCTCGTTCCTGCCGGTCGAGGATCAGGGGTACACCATCACTGACATCCAGTTGCCGCCGGGCGCGAGTCAAAGCCGTACCATCGACGTCGCCAGACAGATCGAAGCCCATAATGGCCAGGAGTCCGGCATCACCAACACGGTGATGATCCTCGGCTTCAGCTTTTCAGGCAGCGGGCAAAATGCGGCGCTGGCCTTCACCACGTTGAAAGACTGGTCGCAGAGAAGCGCAGAGGATTCGGCGCAGGCAATCGCAGACCGTGCGACAGCTGTATTCAGTGGTCTCAAGGACGCCATGGTGTTCAGTCTGCTGCCGCCTCCGGTGGAAGGGCTCGGCACCTCGGGCGGTTTCGAAGTCCGGCTGCAGGACCGCGGTGGCCAAGGCTATGAGGCGCTCACTCAGGCGCGTGACGAGCTGCTGGGCAGGGTCGCAGCGAGCCCGGTTCTGCAGAACGTGCGCGAGGCCTCTCTGGCAGAAACCCCACAAGTGAATATTGAAGTGGATCGCCAGCAGGCCAACGCCATGGGCGTCTCGTTCTCGGACATCGCCAATGTGCTATCGACATCGCTGGGGTCCGCCTATGTAAACGATTTTCCGAACAAGGGGCGCATGCAGCAGGTCATCGTGCAGAGCGAGGGAGATCGTCGTCAGCAGGTTGATGACCTGTTGCGTCTGGAGGTAAAGAACCGTCAGGGCCGAATGGTGCCTGTCTCGGCGTTTGCCAAGGCGGTGTGGTCGCGCGGGCCTGCCCAGCTCAACCGTTACAACGGTTATCCCGCCGTGAGCCTCTCCGGGGAACCCGCTGCGGGGCACAGTACGGGCGAGGCCATGGATGAGCTTGAACGTCTGGCGTCGGCACTGCCCAAAGGCTTTGCACTGGAGTGGACCGGCCTTTCCCTGCAGGAGCGCGTTTCGGGCGGGCAGGCGTCATTGCTACTGGCGTTGTCCATGTTGGTGGTGTTTTTGTGCCTGGCAGCGCTCTATGAAAGCTGGGCGATTCCGGTTGCGGTGCTGCTGGTGGTGCCGCTGGGTATCCTGGGCGCAGTGTTGGCCGTCACCTTGCGGGGCATGCCCAACGATGTGTTCTTCAAGGTCGGCCTGATCACGATTATTGGTCTGTCGGCCAAGAACGCAATCCTGATCATCGAGTTTGCCAAGACCCTGCACGATCAAGGCATGGGGCGGGTCGAAGCGAGCATCCAGGCTGCACGCCTGCGTTTGCGGCCGATTGTAATGACCTCTCTGGCCTTCATTCTTGGTGTGGTGCCGTTGGTGTTCGCCACCGGTGCCAGTTCGGCGAGCCAGCAGGCAATTGGTACCGGCGTGATCGGTGGCATGTTGACCGCCACGCTGGCGGTGATTTTTGTGCCGGTGTTCTTCGTGCTGGTCATGGGGCTTGTGGAACGTTCGAAGCGCTTCGGGCGAACGCCGTAAACAGGCGAGCCCTTTGTTCAATGCTGTGAAGAGGTTATCTGTCGTGCCTGGAAAAGCTGCCAATCGTTGGTGGGTGCTGCTGTCGGTGATAATGGCGTTTCTGCCTATTGTGCTGGACATGACCATCCTGCATGTCGCTGTGCCGTCGTTGACCCTTGCGTTGCAGGCTACCGGGACGCAGGTGCTGTGGATCATCGACATCTATCCGTTGCTGATGGCCAGTCTGCTGATTCCCATGGGCACGCTCGCCGACAAGGTCGGGCATCGCCGGATAATGGTGTCGGGGCTGGCGATTTTCGGCATCGGATCGATACTGGCAGCGTTTTCGCCTACGGCCTGGGCGCTGATCGGGGCGCGCGCGTTCATGGCCTTCGGTGCCGCGATGGTCATGCCATGCACACTCGCCATTATTCGTCAGACCTTCGAGGACGAAACCGAGCGAGCGACCGCGCTGGGCGTCTGGGGCGCGGTGGCGTCTGCAGGCGCTGCGGTCGGCCCGCTGGCAGGTGGCGCGCTGCTGGAGCATTTCTGGTGGGGATCGGTGTTCCTGGTCAACGTCCCGGTAATGCTGATCGTTCTGCCTCTGGTAGTCGTCTACAGCCCGAAACAGTCCACGTTGAACGACGCACCCTGGCCCATCGGTCAGGCCGTGATTCTGATGGCCGGCATCATGGCCAGCGTGTACGCGCTCAAGTCCGGCTTTGTCGCCGGTAATCCTGTGGCCGTGACAGGGGCCTGCTCGCTGATCGGCATGCTACTGCTGTTCTGGTTCTTCAGAAAACAACTGCGCTCCCCCCAGCCGATGCTGGACCTTGGCCTGTTCAGAATTCCTCCAATCGGCGCAGGCGTGGGCATGGCGCTGGTGGTGATGGGGGCGCTGGCAGGCGTCGAGTTGATGCTGGCGCAGGAACTGCAATTCGTACTGGGGCAGACGCCGTTGCAGGCTGGGATGTTCATGCTTCCGTTGATGATCGCTTCGGCTGTCGGCGGACCTTTTTCGGGACGGATTCTGCGTGCTGTCGGATTAAGAACACTCGCGACGACTTCCCTGCTGATTTCCGCAGCGAGCCTCGCCGGGCTGGCAGTTGCCAGTCTGGGGGAGGGCGGAGTCGAGGTGATCCTGTTGCTCGCCGCGCTGGGCCTTGCACTGAGTGTCGGCATGACCGCTTCTTCAGTGGCAATCATGAGCAACACGCCGGTCGACAAGGCCGGTTCCGCCGGTGCGCTTGAAGCCACCAGCTACGATCTTGGCTCGGGACTGGGCATCACCGTGTTCGGCATCGTGCTGGCATCAGGTTACCAGCGCTCCATCCAGTTGCCGGATGGCATCGCGCCCGAACTTGCCGATTCCGCAACGCGCTCCATCGGCGAAACCATGATGGTCGCGAACGCTCTTGGCGGCCATCAGGCGCAGCAATTGGTGGCGGCCGGGCAGGCAGCGTTCAGTGCGTCGCACAGCCTGGTGCTGCTGGTGGCGGCTGGTCTGATTGCAGTGATGAGCGCGGTGGTGTGGCGGGTGTTACGGACCTAGACCGATTCACCTGTGTCGGTCTCGTTGCGCGCCGCGCCCGGCGTTTTTCCTGTCCAGGCCTGAAAGGCCCTTGCAAACGAGTTGGGGTCCTCGAACCCCAGCAGGAACGAAATTTCCGCACTCGACATGGCCGTGTTGCGCAGGTAATGGTGGGCCAGCGACTCACGCAGGGTGTCGAGTATCTGTTGAAACGTAGTGCCTTCGCTTTGCAACCTGCGCTGCAGGGTGCGGGTGCTCACGCCCAGCTTGCGACCGACCGCCTGCATCGAGACCTCCCCGGCCGGCAGGCTTTCCAGCAATGCGCTGCGCACCCGTTCCAGCATGCCGCAGGTTCTGTCCAGATCCGAAAGGCGCTGGCGCAGGTCGGGTTCGAAGAACAGCCACATTCTGTGATTTTCGGTCAGGAACGGGCGGTCCATGTCGGCGTTGTCCAGTACCAGCGTCGTGGCGGCGCTGTGCGTGACCGTGATGCCGAAGAAAGCTGCATAGAGGTCTGAATCTTTCTCGAAATCGTCCGGCAATGGCCAGCTGATCTGCAGCGCATTGACCTGGGTGCGAGTGGCCAGCCGTGCCAGTTGCACAAACAGCACCATCTTGAAAATCAGAAACACGGCCGGTGGCGGCTGCGAAGCGGTCAGGAAATCCAGCGTGATGGTGGTGTGTTCGTCGTTGCGCACCATGCGGATGGCCATCGGTGCGATCAGCCGTATGTAGGTGGCGAGGCGCTCCATGGCCGCTCTCATGTTTGCGCTGCACAGCGCGGCAAACAATTCCGGATCGAACCAGTCCGCGGACATGACCCGTGCGATCTGCAGGGGCGTTGGAACCGTGGGTTGCAGGGATTGTGCTTCTGCCTCGATGGCCTCCCACAACCGAAAGAACTCGGCCGAATTCAGGCGCACGCTGCGACGTGCGAACAGATCGCCCGGCAGCTGTGCCCGTCGCAGCACCGGAGGTGCGGTCACGCCTGCGTCCTGCATCAGAAGTCGCCATCCTGGCCAAACCGAATATTCCAGCGCCGAGCTGCGTTTGCCGTTCATGGGCTTTTCACTCAAATGTCTGCACGTTGCAGGGCAGTCTAGGTAGCCGATCGTGCCATCACAATAGCCGATGACGCCAAGGCACCACGCTGAAGATTGGCGCGTTGGGCAGTCATTCTGGCGCGTTGCGCGAGTGTCAAAAAGTTGCGGCGCGAGCAATCTGTTGTCACGGGCAAACGTGTAGGGCACTTGATGACGCATCAAGACCGCTTCGACGTTGCAGTCCGCCGAGCAGCCTCACAACGGGCACCTATTCGACTCTTCAGGGCATTCAGATGAAAAAGACAGTGTTGATTACCGGCGCATCTTCAGGCTTCGGTCTGCTGCTCGCTACCCGGCTTCACGATCAAGGCTTCGAGGTGATCGGCACCAGCCGTCATCCCCAGAACCACGCGGGTCGTTTCCCCTTCAAACTGCTGCGTCTTGATGTCACCGATGACGCGTCCATCAAATTCTTTTTGGAGCAGTTGTTCACGCACATCCCGCGCGTCGATGTGCTGATCAATAATGCCGGTTACATGCTCACCGGCATCGCCGAGGAAACACCTGTCGAGGCCGCGCGGGAGCAGTTCGAAACCAACTTCTGGGGCACGGTCAAGGTGACGAATGCGTTGCTGCCGTTCATGCGCGAGAAGAAGGGCGGGCAGATCATCACGGTCAGCTCGATTGTCGGCCTGATAGGGCCGCCCAACCTGTCCTACTACTCGGCGTCCAAGCACGCGGTCGAAGGCTACTTCAAGTCGCTGCGCTTCGAGCTGGACCCGTTCGATATCAGGGTGAGCATGGTCGAGCCTGTCTGGTTCAAGACAAAGCTTGGGCTCAATGCCGTGGCTTCGAAAGGCCAGCGGATCGCGGCATACGATCAGTACAGAGGCCGAGTAGATGCCGTTACCCAAAAGGGTTTGAACGAGGCAGAAGCACCTGACGCAGTGGTGGAGAAAATCATCGGGCTAATGGGTACACGCAGGCCGCCATTGCGCAATCCGGTCGGCAAGATGTCAGGAATGATCGTGTTTCTACAGCATCATGCTCCTAAAATGTTCGAAAGCTCGATCCTGAAAAGTGTGGCCTCGGCTCGATAGTCTGGACGCCACGGACGCTATTCCTTCTATCTTGCAGGTGATCGCTCATGAAGTTCTATTTGTGCAAATACCTTCCGCCCCGCGCGGACTTTCTCGCCACGATGACCGATATCGAACGCGCTTTGATGGCGCAACACGGGGCTTATCTGAACGAGCTGCTCGATAAGGATGTGATTGTCGCGCACGGGCCAGTCATGGACGAGCAGGGTGGTTACGGCGTCTCGCTGTACCAGATCGACGATGATCAGGAGGTCGACAACTTCACATCACATGACCCGCTTGTCAGGCAAGGGGTAGGCCACTACGAGCACTACCCGATGCTTCACTTGAAGGCGCGTGGCTGACCCTGCTCATGGCCGCGCTCGCTGATCAGTTCCTTGATTCTGGACGCCAGTACCTCCAGCCCGAAGGGTTTGGTGAGTATCTGTGTCCTTGGTTGCAGATGGCAGCCGTCCAGAGCCGAGGTCTCGGCATAGCCGGTGATGAACAGGGTGGGCAGGGCGGGGCGTTTCGTGCGTGCGGCGTCGGCCATTTCTCGGCCGTTCATGCCACCTGGCAGGCCGACGTCGCTGATCAGCAGGTCGATGTGTATGTCCGACTGCAGGATCTCCAAACCCGCCTGCGCATCTGCAGCTTCCAGCGCGTGATAGCCTTCTGTTGAAAGCACCTCGACGACCAGCATTCGCACCGACGGTTCGTCGTCGACCACCAGCACCGTCTCACCGTGGTGGGGCAGCGGCGTTTCGTCACTGCTCTTGTCAGTGGTTTCCTGCTGCGCATCGGGAAGGTGACGAGGCAGGTGCATCACGATGGTCGTGCCCTGGCCTTCGACCGACTCGACCTTGATCTGGCCGCCCGATTGCCTGACGAAGCCATACACCATCGACAGACCCAGGCCGGTTCCCGCACCAATCGGCTTGGTGGTGAAGAACGGCTCGAATGCCTTGGCCACGGTCTCCGGACTCATGCCGGTGCCGGTGTCCGTCACGCGAATACTCAGATGATCGCCAGCCGTGATGCCGTGGTCCGGGTCGATGCATTCATCCAGCGAAGCGTTGGAGGTTTCGATGATGATACGGCCGCCACTGGGCATGGCATCCCGTGCGTTCAGACACAGGTTGAGCAGGGAGTTTTCCAGCTGTGCATGGTCGATCAGTGCAGGCCAGACCTCGTCTCCTGCGACAACTTGCAATTCGATGGACGGGCCGACTGTACGGCCGATCAGTTCTTCCATGCCGTGAATCAGGGTGTTCACGTTGGTGACTTCAGGAGACAGCGTCTGGCGTCGGGAAAAGGCCAGCAGACGATGCGTCAATGACGCGGCTCGTCGAACGGCACCCTGAGCCACGCTCACGTATTTGTCCACATCGGCCAGACGTCCCTGGGCCATACGGGTCTGGATCATTTCCAGACTGCCCGAAATGCCGGCCAGCAGGTTATTGAAGTCGTGGGCGATGCCGCCAGTGAGTTGTCCCACGGCGTCCATCTTCTGGGCGTGCCGCAAGGCATCTTCGACCTGTTCACGTTCGTGAATGGCCTGCTCGATGCGTTGTTCCAGCGTCTGATTGAGTTCCTTGACGGCCACTTCGGCCTGCTTTCTGGCCGTCACATCGATGGACGAGCCAATCAGGCCGATGACTTCCCCGTCGTCGTTGAGCAGCGGGGCCTTGGTGGACAGGAACGTGGCGGCCGAGCCATCGGGTAGGTTGACCTGCTCCTCGATCTGTTCGCTGGTGTTGTTGTCCATGATCCGGCGGTCGGTCTGCATGATGATCCGCGCCTGATCCTTGTCCTCCAGAAAGTCCATGTCGGTCTTGCCGATGAAGAATTCCGGTGGTTTGCCGATCAGCGTTTCCGTACCGCGGTTGGCCACCAGCATCCGGCCTTCCAGATCCTTGGCGTAGACAACGCCGGGAACGGCCGCCGTGAAGATGCGCAGCAGCGAGGTCAGACGGTCCCGTTCCTGCTCGGCGGCGCGGCGCGCTTCGATATCCAGCAGTACGCCGGGGCAGCGTATCGCCTGACCCTCTGAGTCGCGTTCTATACGACTGTTGGCTTCCACCCAGCGATAACCGCCATCCTTGTGCTTGACTCGATATTCGCAGCGGAAGATGTCGCCGCTGTCCAGGATGTCCTTGATGGCGTCTCCTACCCTGATCACGTCGTCAGGGTGGATAGAGGTCATCACGCACTCAAGCGGCAGGCCGTCGCGGCAGGTCTGCCTGGATAATCCGAAGGTGCGGGCAAAGCGCTCGTCAGCCACCAGCAGATCGCCGGGCACGTCCCAGATCCAGGTGCCCACGACGGCGCCCGAGTCCAGTGCCAGCTGCATCTGCTCGAAGTTTTCTTCTGTTGAAGAACCCGATTGTTCTGAATGTATTGGCCCCATGTCAGGCGCATCATTATTCATACGGTCGACTCGTTTACGCGCTTGGTTTGCAAGGCCTTATTCATCAGGCAGTTTTGCTGAGCAGAAGTTGTGCAATTTGAAAACTTTTGCGGCCATACGGCCTGACGTGAGCATCACTGACACGCGATCATTCCATAAATTGCGGACTAAGGTGATGTTAAAAGCACATCATCCGCTCATTGGTCCGGCAGCTCACAGGCGAATCGCCTTCGTCGACAGCACTCCAAGTCTTGAATGCCAGTTGCTGTTTGCGCATTGAGGTATCTATAAAGTGATCGGGTAGCTGAGGTCGGTCGATTGTCAGGCGACGTATCGCCAGCCTGCCTCAACACTGATCGTGCCCATCGCGTGGGCATGCCGCCCGTGACGCTCCGCGTCACACATGGCGCAGACCGCGAAATCAGTGAGCCGAGCGCATGGCTCAAGTCACCTTTTCGCCCCTCGGCGACTTATTCATAGTTCGCCAGCCGCTACTGCGGCCACTGCTCCAGCAGCATCGCGACGAATTTCTCGGCAGCGGGGGACAGGGATGCGCCGCGCCTGGAGACCAGACCCAGGGTTCTGATCACAACCGGGTCAACCAGCGGAACGCTCACCAGCGTCGGATGATCGTCGGCCGGCATTGCCAGGCTGGGCATCGCAGAGATGCCGAGACCTGCCTCGACCATCCCCAGCGACGTGGACAAATGCTGCACCTCGTAGAACCACTTCGGACGCCAGCCCAATCCGGCCAATGCATGGTCGAGGATCATCCGGTTACCACTCAAGCGTCCTACACCGATCAGCCGATAGTCGCTCAGTTCGATCCAGGCCACGGATTCGCGCTGGGCCAGTTCATGATCACGTCGGCAGGCCAGCACGAATGGCTCTTTCACCAGTGGCACGAACTCGATGTCCGGATGCTGTCCGCTCATCATGTTGATGCCGAAATCTGCCTCGCCCCGCAGCACCGCTTCCAGACCTTCGTTGGCACTCAGGTCGAGCAGGCGGATGCGGATCTGTGGATAACGCTCGTTGTACAGCCGTATCACGCTGGGCAGGAAATAGAACGCAGCCGTCGGAATACAGGCGAGGGTGACCTGACCGATCTGACGTTCGGCCAGTTCGCGGATGTTGAGAATCGAATCCTCGAAATCATCCAGCAGCCGTCGTGCCTTGGGAAAGAAATCCCGGCCTACGCTCGTCAGACTCACCCGTCGCGTGGTGCGATCCAACAACGACGTGCCCAGGCCCTGTTCCAGTTTCTTGATGCGTCGGGTGAGCGCTGGTTGCGAAATGTGCAGCACTTCGGCAGCTTCGTGAAAGCTGCCAAGTTCGGCGATCTTCACGAAAGATCGGATATCCTGCAGTTCATATTCCAAGATTTATTCCCCGCTGCCGAGCATGAAAGGACAATGTGCCGAGCTTACATTATTTCGTTAAGTGGAATAATGGCTACGATCTTTGCATTGGATAAAGCATAAACATCCGTGTGACTCTTGCTTTCAACGCATCAATGCTCCCAATTGATCACCAAGAGTCAGACTTTATGCAACCGATTCCCTGCGTCCTCATGCGCGGCGGCACCTCCAAGGGGCCAGTGTTCCTCGCCAGTGATCTACCCGCTTGCACGGCTGAACGTGATGAACTGCTGCTGGCCGTCATGGGCTCGGGGCATGAACTGGAAATCGACGGTATTGGTGGCGGCAGTCCGCAGACCAGCAAGGTCGCGATTGTCAGTCCTTCTCCGCACGCCGACGCCGACGTCGATTATCTGTTCGTGCAGGTGATGGTGTCCCAGCGCCGTGTCGACACGGCGCCCAATTGCGGCAACATGCTCTGCGCCGTCGGGCCGTTCGCGGTCGAGCACGGGCTGGTGGCGGCCACCGGTGATGTCACCCAGGTGCGGATTCGCAACCTCAACACCGGCACGTTCGTGTGTGCCGACGTCAACACGCCGAGCGGTCAGGTCAGTTATGACGGCGACACGCAGATCGATGGCGTACCCGGTTCTGCAGCCCCTGTGCAACTGACCTTTCTCGACGCCGCGGGCAGCAAGACCGGAAAGCTGTTTCCGACCGGCCAACAGACCGATGTCTTCGATGGCGTGCCAGTAACCTGCATCGACATGGCAATGCCGATGGTCATCATCGAAGCTTCGTTGCTGGGCAAGCGCGGCGATGAAAGCCCTGCCGAGCTGGATGCCGATACCGACTTCCTGCGCAAACTGGAAGCGCTGCGGCTCAAGGCCGGTGCGGCGATGGGGCTGGGTGATGTCAGTGACAAAGTGATCCCCAAGCCGGTGCTGGTTTCACTGCCCAGCGCAGGCGGTACGCTCAAGGTTCGTTACTTCATGCCGCACAACTGCCACAAGGCACTGGCCATTACCGGCTCGATCGGTCTGGCAACGGCCTGCGTGAGTGACGCCACGGTGGTCGCGCAGTTGCTCGGCAGCAGCGGCAGTGAGCGCTTGCAGCATGTGCGAATCGAGCACCCGAGCGGGGCCATCGACGTCGCCATGAGCTACGTCGGACCTGATCGGCAGACCATCCGGGCTTCGGTGGTGCGCACGGCGCGCCGACTGTTTTCCGGCGAAGTGTATGCGCCACTCGCTCAGCGACTGGCTGGCTAGGCCGCCTGACCTGATTATCAACTCCGCATCAGAACAACTCCAATAATGGGTGATGCCTCATGAAAATCGCAAAATCACTGTATTTCCAGATCATCTGCGCCGTGATCCTCGGGGTCCTGGTCGGACACTTCTGGGCGCAGCAGGCCGTCGCCCTCAAACCGCTGGGCGATGCGTTCATCAAGCTGATCAAGATGATGATCGCCCCGGTGGTGTTCTGCACCATCGTCACCGGCATCGCCGGCATGAGCGACAAACATTCGCTCGGTCGCCTGATGAGCAAAACGTTGCTGCTGTTTCTGGGACTGACCGTGGTCAGCCTGATCATCGGGCTGGTCGCGGTCTATGTGTTCCAGCCCGGTACCGGCATGAACATCGATCCAGCAAAGCTCAGCACGGCGGGCCTGTCCCAGTACACCGAATCGGCGGCGAAACTGGGTGTCGTGGATTTCTTCATGCACATCATTCCCGAGACTTTCGTCGGAGCGTTCAACAAGGGTGAAGTGCTGCCAGTGTTGTTCATCGCTGTGCTGTCGGGCTTTGCCCTGTCGTCGCTGGGTGAGCGCGGCAAGCCGGTGCTGAATGTGCTTGAGTCGGCCTCGCAGATGGTCTTCAAGATTTTCTCCTACCTGATGCGCTTCGCCCCGATTGGTGCGTTCGGCGCGCTGGCGTTCACCGTGGGGCAGTACGGCATCACTTCGCTGGGGTCACTCGCCAAGCTGATCATGACCCTGTACATCGCCTGCGGTTTCTTCGTGTTTGTGGTGCTGGGCAGCATCTGTCGGGCCAACGGGTTCAGCCTTTGGAAACTGCTGCGCTATTTCCGCGAGGAGTTTCTGGTGGTGCTGGGCACCTCGTCCACGGAACCGGTCATGCCACGCATGCTGGAAAAGCTGCAGGCGCTGGGTTGCAAGAAAGGTGTTGTCGGTCTGGTGCTGCCAACCGGTTATTCCTTCAACCTGGACGGCACGGCGATCTACCTGTCGCTGGCGGCGGTGTTCATTGCTCAGGCCTGCAACATCGAACTGAGCATGACCCAGACCCTGACCATGCTGGCGATCATGCTGCTGTCTTCCAAAGGCGCGGCAGGCGTGACCGGCAGCGGCTTCGTTGCACTGGCCTCGACCCTGACCGTGATCCACGACATTCCGCTCGCGGGGCTGGCCTTGCTGATCGGCGTCGATCGGTTCATGTCCGAAGCCCGCGCGCTGACCAGTCTGGCCAGCAATGCGGTCGCTACGGTGGTGATCTCGCTGTCGGAAAACGCCTGTGACCGTCAGGTGCTGATGCAGCAACTCGACAACCGATCGACAGCCAAACGGCCTGCCCCGGAATGGGATGCGCCGCAGGTCGCCGAGCGGAGCTGATCCGGCCTCAACAACCTTCGACCGACACGTATCATCTGCCTTCGGGCCTCGCCATCGCGAGGCTCGACAGGCCTTGCCGTGCGCGTCGTTCATCCATAACAACAAGAGAATATTCCGATGCTTGCCTTCCTCGGCCTAGCCATGGTGGTGGTCTTCACCTACCTGATCATGTCCAAACGCCTGTCGCCCATCGTCGCGCTGACCCTGGTGCCTGTGGTCTTCGCGGTGCTGGGCGGTTTCGGCGGCACCACCGGCAAAATGATGCTCGACGGCCTGAAAATGGTCGCCCCGTCTGCCGCACTGCTGCTGTTTGCGATTCTGTTTTTCGGGCTGATGATCGACGCCGGTCTGTTCGATCCACTGATTCGCAAGATCCTCAAACGCGTCAACGGCGACCCGATGAAAATCGCCGTCGGCACCGCGTTGCTGTCGCTGACCGTGGCACTGGACGGCGATGGCACCACCACCTACATGATCACCTGCGCGGCGATGCTGCCGCTGTACAAGCGCATCGGCATGAACCCGATGATTCTGGGCATCATCTCGATGCTGTCGCTGAGCATCATGAGCGGCATGACGCCCTGGGGTGGACCGGCCACGCGGGCCATTGCCGCGCTGGGGCTGGATGCCGGCGAGTATTTCATTCCGCTGCTGCCGACCATGATCGGCGGGGCTGCGTGGGTGGTGTTCACCGCCTTTGTGCTCGGTCGCAGCGAGCGCAAGCGCATCGGCAATGTACAACTGCAGAGCGGCGGTGGCGGTTGTTACATCGATGCCATTCTGGGCGATACGCCGCACAAACGGCCCAAACTGGCCTACGTCAACCTGGCGTTGGTGATCGTGGTGATGGTGGCGCTGGTCATGGGCCTGATGCATTCGGCGATCCTGTTTCTGATCGGCTTCGTGCTGGCGCTGATGATCAACTACCCGCAACTGGACATTCAGAAAGAGCGGATTCTGGCCCACTCCGGCAATGCCATGACCGTGGTCTTGCTGGTGTTCGCCGCAGGCATCTTTGCCGGGATTTTTTCCGGCACCAAGATGGTCGATGCCTTGGCGCAAACGCTGGTCAGCTGGATTCCGCCGGAGTGGGGCCACCTGTTCCCGCTGGTGGTGGCGATCACCAGCATGCCGCTGACCTTCGTGCTGTCCAACGATGCCTATTACTTCGGCGTGGTGCCGATTCTGGCCAACGCGGCAGCGGCCTATGGCATCAGCCCGCTGGAAATCGCCCGCGCCTCGATTCTTGGCCAGCCGGTGCACCTGATGAGCCCGCTGGTGGCGTCGACCCTGTTGCTGGTCGGCATGATCGACCGTGACATCGGCGACTTCCAGAAAGCCACCCTGAAATGGGCCGTGCTCACATCGCTGGTGGTCACGGCGTTGGCTCTGCTGACAGGCGCCATCAGCCTGTTCGTCTGACTTTAAACCCTCCCTGTGCATTCACGCGCCCTTGACCGGGGCGCGCGGATCACTGCGCCTCCAATAACAAGAACGAGCCATGAGCATGAACACATTTTTCCAGCGCACCGCCTTGCCTTCACTGCTGTTGAGCGTCGCCCCCTGGGTGAGCGCAGGCGGTTTCATCGAAGACAGCAAATTGAAGCTGCAATTGCGCAACGTCTATTTCAACGAGAACTTCCGTGACGAACACGGCCTGAGCACGCGTGCTGCGTTGACGGCCAAGAGCGAGCGGACTGAATGGGCGCAAGGCCTGCTGCTGGATTATCAATCCGGGTTCACACCGGGTGTACTGGGTTTCGGCGTCGATGCTTCCGGCTTGCTGGGCATCAAGCTGGACTCCGGCAAGGGACGCAGCGGCACCGGCCTGTTGCCGGTCCACAGCGATGGCCGCGCGGCCGATGAGTTTTCCAGTCTGGGCGCCACTGCCAAGGTACGTCTGGCCAAGACCACCGTGAAATACGGTTCGCTGCTGCCCAAAACGCCGGTCCTGGTCTACAACGATGCGCGCCTGTTGCCGCAGGTCTATCAGGGTACCCAGTTCACCAGTACAGACATTGAAAACCTGACCCTGACGGGCGGGCGTCTGGATCAATTCAAGTTGCGCGACTCGTCGGACAGCCGCTCAATCATCCCGGACGGCTTCAGCGGCAAGGGCTCGGACTTCACCTATGTCGGCGGCGACTATCGGTTCGGCAAGAACGTTCGTCTGAGCTACTTCTATGGCGAGTTGGAAGATTTCTATCGCCAGCAGTTTGCGTCCATTCAGCACGACCTGAAGCTGGGATCCGGCGTGCTGACCAGCGACCTGCGTTATTTCCACAGCGTCGATGCCGGTGCTGCGCGCAGCGGCAAGATCGACAACGACATGCTCAGCGGTCAGCTGACCTACGCGCTGGCCGGGCACAGCGTCGGGGCCGGTTATCAGGTGCTGAGCGGCGATGCGGGCCTGCCTTATATAAGCGGGGCGACGGTGTACTCGTTCAGTAACGTGGGCATCGGCAAGTTCATCGAGGAAGACGAGAAAACCTGGATGGTCAGTTACGGCTACGACTTCGCCCGCCTGGGTGCGCCGGGCCTGACGTTTTCCTCGCGCTACCTGCGTGGCGACAATGAGAAATCAGGTCCGGCGCAGTTGCGCGAGTGGGAACGTGACGCCGAGATTGCCTATGTGGTGCAAGGCGGTGCCTTCAAGGGGCTGGGTGTGAAGCTGCGCAACTATGTGTATCGATCCGATTTCGCCCGCGGACGCGACAGCAACCGGCTGTACCTGACCTATGACATTGCGCTTTGGTAATCAACACCGTTTCAGGAAAAGTACAACGCCTGGGCGAGCCAGGCATTGTACGTATTCGTTGAAGTCTTGATCAGCCATGGCTGGCGGTCGGTGCCATGTTCGCAGCCTGAACCGGCGAGCCTTTGGTCAGCCCGTAATACAGTACGCCGCCCAGAATGCAGCCAGTGAACCAGGCGAAATTGGCGATGGGCTTGAACCAGGGAATGAAGGTGAAGCACAGGCCGACCAGCGCAGTGAGCAGCAGTGCTTTCACGGCGACCCAGTTCACGCCGTTGGTGTACCAGTAGCGACCGCTCGGGGTGTCGTTGAACAGCGCATCGACGTCGATCTGCTGCTTCTTGATCAGGTAATAGTCCACCAGCAGGATGCCGAACAACGGACCGATGCAGGCGGCGAGTACGTCCAGGGTGTAGTGGATCACTTCCGGGTTGTTGAAGAGATTCCATGGGATGATGAAGATCGAGGCCACGGCGGCGATCATGCCACCTGCGCGCCAACTGATGCGGCTCGGTGCCACGTTGGCGAAGTCAAACGCCGGGGACACGAAATTGGCGACGATGTTGATGCCGATGGTTGCGGTGACGAAGGTAAACGCCCCCAGCAATACCGCAGTGGTGTTGTCGATGCGCGCCACGGTGGCAATCGGGTCGTGGATCATTTCACCGAAGATCGGCAGCGTGCCGGAGACGATCACCACGGTCACCAGCGAGAACGCCAGGAAATTTACCGGCAGGCCCCAGAAGTTGCCACGGCGCACGTCCGCCATGCTGCGGCAGTAGCGACTGAAATCGCCGAAATTCAGCGTCGGCCCGGAGAAGTAAGAGACCACCAGAGCGATGGCCATGACCACTTGGCCGAATGCGGCCCAGCCCGACAGTTCTTTCTCGGCCAGCGTGAAGCTGATGTTGTCCCAGCCTGCGCGCCAGACGATCCAGCCCGCCAGCGCGAACATCACGGCATACACCGCAGGGCCGGCCCAGTCGATGAAACGTCTGATCGATTCCATGCCGGTCCAGAACACCGCGGCCTGAACGACCCATAAAGCCAGAAAGCCGAACCAGCCCAGCCATGACAGGCCGAGAAAGGTCACGCTCTGATAGGCAGCCAGTTCCGGGAAGAAACGCAGCACCACGATCACCAGCGCGCTGGACGCCAGGTAGGTCTGGATGCCGTACCACGCCACTGCAATAAGGCCGCGAATGATCGCCGGAATGTTGGCCCCGAAGACGCCGAACGCCAATCGGCAAATGACCGGGTAGGGAACCGCAGCCTGCTGGCTGGGTTTGGCCACCAGATTGGCGATCACCTGAATGATGCAGATGCCGACCAGCAGCGCGATCAGCACTTGCCAGCTGGCCAGGCCGAGGGCGAAGAGGCTGGCGGCAAAGACGTAACCACCGACGCTGTGCACGTCGCTCATCCAGAACGCCAGAATGTTGTACCAGGTCCACTTCTGCGGAACCGGTCCCAAATCATGGTTGTGCAGGCGCGGACTGTAGCCGGCCGGGCGTTGGTCTGTCATTGCGTTACTCCCTCGCTGAGTCGTGACGGGATCGGGGTACGATCGTTGATCTTTTTTGTATACGATCGTGTACGCAAGACATGTGCCATGCAGTGTTTTCAGTGTTCCGAATCGCCTGAAAGCCTTGACGTGTTAAGCGTTTTTTTCAGAAAGCTGACGTCCTGGTCAGCTCAGGCTGGTCGCCTCAAATGCACATAAACAGGGCGCTTTTGCGCGTTTTGAGTGCGGAAGTTATCGAGGCCAGGTGACACCGGTTTAATACTGTCGTCCAGATAGCGCTATTCAGCACCGGATTGATCGGGCACTATTCTTGTATACGATCTGCATGCCAAAGCGATGTGATGCCATGACCCGACCTTCCAGCGCCCCTCTGTTCATTGCCCCCGCTGCCGACGAAAAAGGCCGCGATGAGCAGATCTATCAGCACGTGCTGGAAGCCATCGTCGAGCACAGGCTGGCACCCGGCACACGTTTGCCTGAGGACGCGCTGGCTGAGGTGTTTGAGGTCAGCCGCACTGGCATTCGCAAGGTTCTGCAGCGCCTGGCGCTGGAACGTCTGGTGACGCTGCGGCCCAAACGCGGCGCGGAAGTCGCCCAGCCCTCGGCGCAGGAAGCGCAGGATGTGCTGGGCGCCCGACAGCTGATCGAACCTGCCTTGATGGACACCATCGCGACACGCGTCAGCGGTCAGCGTCTGGAAGCGCTGCGCACGCTCTGCGATCAGGAACACGCGGCCCAGCACGCCGGGCGTCACAGTGAAGCCATTCAGTTGTCCGCACGCTTTCATGTGCAACTGTGTGCGCTGGCAGGCAATCAGGTGTTGACCGAACAGGTTGCGCAATTGACCACACGTTCGTCACTGATCCTCGCCGTGTATGGCTCGCGGCGCAGCGTCGGTTGCGACTGCGGCGAGCACGCCGACCTGCTGACCTTGCTGGAAGCCGGGCAGGGTGACGAAGCGCGGGAGTGGATGGCCGAGCATCTGCGTCGTATCCGCGCCAGCCTTAACGTGGATGAACCCGTCAGCGAGACGGTGGACTTCCACAGTATTTTCAAACGGCGAAGGAGGCCCGGTGCGTATTCAAGTCATCAACCCCAACACCAGTGAAGCCATGACCCGCAAGATGGGCCTGGCGGCGGAAGCTGTCGCGCGCCCTGGCACGCAGATCATTGCCTGCACCCCGGCGGATGGTCCGGTGTCCATCGAGGGGCATTTCGACGAAGCCATCGCGACGCTGGGTGTCCTGGAAGAAGTACGCAAGGGCCGTGAGCAGCAGGTCGATGCGCATATTATTGCCTGCTTCGGCGACCCCGGTCTGCTGGCCGCCCGTGAAGCCGCGAGCGCACCGGTCATTGGTATCGCGGAAGCGGCGTTTCATGTCGCGAGCCTGATCTCAACCCGGTTTGCGGTGGTCACTACCCTGACTCGCACCCGGATCATTGCCGAGCACCTGCTTCAGCGTTATGGATTCAGTGACTTGTGCACGTCCGTGCGCTGCATTGATCTGCCGGTACTGGCGCTGGAAGAGAGCGGCCCGGAACTGGTCGAACTCATGGCCGAACAGGCGCGCAAGGCGCGCGATGAAGAAGGCGCGGGTGCCATCGTGCTGGGTTGTGGCGGGATGGCCGATCTGGGTCGGCAACTGAGCGAAGCCGTCGGCCTGCCAGTGATCGATGGCGTCGCAGCGGCCGTGAAGCTCGCCGAATCGCTGGTGGACCTGGGCCTGACCACCAGCAAACACGGCGACCTGGCAGACCCGATTGGCAAACCGTTCAAGGGGCGGTTCGGGTATTTGAGTCGTTAGTTATACGATGATGATCGTTCCCACGCTCTGCGTGGTAACGCCGCCCAGGACGCTCCGCGTCCGCTCTTGAATATGGCGCAGATGCGCGCCCAAGCTACAGCGGTTTCCACGTCATGCGCTCGGCTCACTGAATCCGCAATCTATGCCATTTGTGACGCGGAGCGTCACGGGTGGCATGCCCACGCGGAGCGATGGGCACGATCAGTGTCGAGGCGGATTTGTGTATAACGATGAGCGCTCCTGCGTGGTAATGCCGCCCAGCACTCTCCGCGTCCGCTCTCGAATATCACCCCTTGCTGTGCTCATTCGACGTCGGTGCCTCGACCACGCCACGCGGGCCGCTGATGCCCCATATACCGGCACCCACGATAGGTAGTGCAAGGATCAGAACTGTCCAGCCGATTTTGGTGCCGGACGATTTGGTCGAGCGCCAGACGCTGTAGATCAGCCAGGCGTCCAGTGCCAGAACGATGATCACTGCTGCAATCCAGAACACGTTAAACGCTTCCATGATGTACCTCCTTCTTTGTCACAACGCTGGAACACCCGTCAGTGAGTCAGGCACCGTCACGGGGATGTCGTTGCCGCCCGGCGTCAGGATGACCTTGCGGCAGTCTTCTTCTTTCTTGTCGAAAATCTTGTAGGCCGTTGCGGCCTCTTCAAGCGACATGCGGTGGGTGATGATCGCCTCGGGTTGCAGGCGGCCGGTCTCGATGTAGTCCAACAATTCAGGCATGAAACGCTGTACATGGGTCTGGCCCATCTTGAACGTCAGGCCCTTGTCGAAGGCATCGCCGAACATGAAGCCGTGGATAAAGCCCGCGTAAACCCCCGGCACGCTCACCACGCCGCCGCGCCTGACGGTTGCGATGCACTGGCGCAGGGCCTTGCCACTGCTGCCCTCGAGCTTGAGGGTGGCGAGCACGGTTTCGGTGGTGCTGCCCTTGGCTTCGAAACCGACTGCATCCACGACGCCGTCGACGCCGCGCATGCCCGGTGTCTGGCGGATGATGGTGTCGGCCGCGTCGTCATCCTCATCGAAATTGATCGGAATGACGCCATAGGTCTGCTGTGCATAAGCCAGGCGATAGGGATGGTGATCGACCATGAAGATCCGCTCGGCCCCCAGCATTCGGGCGCAGGCCGCGCTCAGCAGGCCGACCGGCCCGGCACCGTAGATGGCAATGCTTGAGCCCTGACCGATGCCGGTATTGGTCACGGCCTGCCAGGCGGTCGGCAGGATGTCGGAGAGAAACAGCACCTTCTCGTCCGCCAGCGTACCGGGCACCTTGAACGGACCGGTATTGGCCTTGGGTACCCTCACGTACTCAGCCTGTCCGCCGGGAATGCCGCCGTACAAGTGACTGAAGCCAAACAGCGCGGCGCCCGGTGGTATGGACTTCTTGTTGAGAATCGCACCGCGTCCGGTGTTGGTGGTTTCACAGGCCGCGAACAGATCCTGATTGCAGAAAAAGCACGAGCCGCAGGCAATCACGAAGGGGATGACGACGCGGTCGCCGCGTTGTACGGACGTGACGGCGGAGCCGGTTTCTTCAACGATGCCCATGAACTCATGGCCGAAGATATCGCCATGCTCAACCGTGGGAATCTTGCCGCGATACAGGTGCAGGTCCGAACCGCAGATCGCGGTCGCCGTCACCCGCAGAATGATGTCATCGGCCTGCTGTATTTCCGGGTCCGGCACGGTATCGACTTTGACATTGTGTGCGCCGTGGTAGGTCAACGCTCTCATGGGAAGCCCTCGGTCTGATCGGGAAGTCTGATCTGTTACTTCTGATGAGCGGATTCCTGGTTTTTTGGTTCAGCGAATTTGTTCGAGGCGGGACTAACGGTCGCTCTCTGGCATTGATTACCGCACGCACATGCTGTTCGTCGGCTTGTTGATTGTCCGGCGTGAACGGCCTGTCGGGGCCTCAAGTCGACAGACTGACGGGCGAGAAATGAGGCCGTTCGCCTGAGTCGATCCGAATCTGGATTCACTGACACGAGGTTTCCGATGAGCACATCCAAAAAAAACACGATCAACGACCTTTTCATTCATGAGCTTTCTGACATTTACAGCGCCGAAAAGCAGATCCTGAAGGGACTGTCGAAGATGGCGCGTGCATCGACCAATCCGACATTGGCGCAGGCATTCGAGTCGCACAGAGAAGAGACTCAGGGGCAGATCGAACGCATAGATCAAGTGATCGAGATGACTGAGTTGAAGCTCAAACGGATGAAGTGCATTGCCATGGAGGGATTGATCGAGGAGAGCAAGGAGCTGATCGACGAAATTGAAAAGGGCCCGGTACTTGATGCGGGACTGATCGCCGCCTGCCAGAAAGTCGAGCACTACGAAATTGCGGGGTACGGCACACTTGTGGCAATGGCCAAACATCTGGGCATGAACGACGCCGCAGAACTGTTGGCTGAGACGCTTGAAGAAGAAAAGTCAGCCGACGAAAAGTTGACCGCAATCGCCGAACAAGGTGGCAATCAGGCAGCAACAATGGACAGTGAAAGCCGATAAATCACACTTGATCTTGCGGGAGAGACGCGACGTATTGTGGGAGGCGGCTTGCCGGCGATGAATGACGACGCGATTTTCCTGACATACCGCGTCGACTGCATCGCCGGCAAGCCGCCTCCCACGACTCCAGGTTCGCAGCGCACATTCGCGTTTAATGCCTGAACGCAGGCATATCCTGCAGCAGCATCCCCATCAGCCGATTGGCCCCGACACTCAACTGACGACCCAGGCGACTGATCAGGTGCGTTTGCGGGCTGCTGAACACCTCGTGCTGCAATGTCAGTGCGCGTAGTTTTCCGCTGTTGATTTCCTCTTCCACGACAAAGGTCGGCAGCAGCGTGACGCCACCTTGCATAGCGAAATGCTTGAGCATGGCGAAGGTGTTGCAGGTCAGGGTCGGCTCGAGCGTGATACCCAACTGATGTTCGGCTTCCAGAAGAATCTGGCGAATACCGTACGAAACAGCGGGCAGTGCCAGGCGGTATTCAGCCAATGCCTTGAGTTCGATGGGACCTGATTGCTGTGTCAGCGGATGATCTGGTGCGGTCACCACACAGACCGGCTTGCGCTGGTGGGCGTGGGAACGGATTTTCGGGTCGGCGGCCGGGTTGAAGACCAGACCGATGTGCGCCTCATCCTCGACCACCTGACGGATCACTTCATTGCTGCCGCAGACATTCACGATCAGCTCGATTCGTGGGTACAGCGCCGAAAACTTCGCCAGCGGCTGCGCCAGGCTTTCCAGAAAACCCTCCCCGGAGACCAGCGTCACCGAACCGCTGTGCAGGCCGCGCAGTGCCTGGATGGAATCCAGCAGGACTTCCTGTTGAGTCAGCCGCTGGCGGTAATAGGCCAGCACCTTGTCACCGGCTTCAGTGGGCTTGACCCCGCGTCGATGGCGCTCCAACAGCGGCGAACCCAGCTCCAGTTCCAGTTGCGCGATCTGGCGGCTGACCGCTGACGGCGCGACATTCAGAAAGTCCGCTGCTGCCCGCACGCTGCCCAGCCGCACAGCTTCGAAGAAATAAAGGATCCGACGATCCTGCACCAGACTCATTGGCTGTCCTGTGTTGCGCTCAAGGCAACATAAATTCGATTTTTGGATTATTGCTGAGAGGGGAGAACGCTGTCCATACTCGATCATCAGCACAAGGGAACGCGTATGAAGGCTCTTTGGCAGCGTCTGCGGGAGCAGGCAAAACAGTTGGGTGAGCGTAACCCGATACTGGGCCGTTACGGACAGAATCGAGTACTGGCCCATGTGTCCTTCGAGACTGCACTAGCTGCCAGTCTGGCCAGGCAGTTGCAGAGCCACGCACCAGAAGCCGATCTCGCCAGCTGGTTCGGCAGCGTCCTTCAAGCGCATCCCGAGATTGCCGAATCGGCAGCATCAGACATCGACCATCTGGTGATCGTCAACCCGGCCTGTCCCGATCACCTCACCGCCTTTCTGACCTTTCGTGGCATCCAGGCCGTGCAGGCGTATCGCATCGCTCACGCCTTGTGGAACGACGGCGATCTTCAAAGTGCAGTCCTGCTGCAGAACTGGGCGGCCAATACCTGGGCCATCGACATTCATCCCGCCGCGCGTCTGGGCAAGCGCCTGTTCGTCGATCACGGCATGGGTCTGGTGATCGGCGAAACCGCGGTGGTCGAGGACGACGTCAGCCTCTGGCATGGCGTCACCCTGGGCAGCACGCTCAGCGAGGCAGGCGACCGGCACCCCAAAATTCGTCGCGGTGCGCTGATCTGCGCAGGCGCCACGGTGCTCGGCAACATCGAAGTGGGCGAGCGCGCCATCGTTGCCGCTGGCGCGGTGGTGCTCAAACCCGTGGAAGCCGGTGTCGTGGTGGCTGGCACGCCAGCCAAAATCATTGGCAGGGCGCCGGATTCACTGGCGACCTTCACCAGCAAATCTCAGGTCTGATTCAGGGAGCAATCGCATATGGCTGCCGTCGCCCAGTTTCCACAAGGCATCGATCATCCGCTGGTCACCGTTCGTGATCACGCCGCTACGCTTGAGTTGTATCGTCGGATGGGCTTCGCACCGTCGCCGGTCAGCTATCACCCGTGGGGCAGCGTGACCTCGCTGATGATGTTCAAGAGCAACTTCATCGAGCTGATCGGCATTCACGATGCGTCGCTGTTCGGCACCGGCTCGGTCAATGGCTTCTGCTTCGGCCGCCAGTTGGGCGAGTTTCTGGATCGCGGCGAAGAGGGCGTTTCGCTGGTCGCGCTGCACAGCCAGGACGCCGACGCGGACCATGCGCGGCTGATGCAGGCCGGTTTGCCGAGTCAGGGCCGAATCGACTTCCGCCGCGCCATGACCTTGCCGGACGGACGTCCTGACGAAGCGGTGGTTTCGCTGGGGCTGTTCATCGACCCGCAACTGCCTGACGCCTCGAATTTCATCTGTCATCAGCACCGCCCCGAACTGATCTGGGTGCCGGGCTGGCAACAGCATCCCAACGCTGTTGACGGCATTGTCAGCGTGACGTATCTGGCCGACCCCGCTCAGCTTGAACCGCGCTGGCGTGCAATTTACGGCGATGCGGTGAGCTGGCAGGGCGACGTGCTGCTGGCTGACACCCGATGCGGCGTGTTGCGTGCCATGGATGCGACGACGGCCGCTCGCCATTACCCCGATACGCCGTTGCCACAAGCCCATCGCGAACGGCCACACGCCATCGCCATCGGCCTGCACACCACCAGCCTCGACACCCTGCGCGCCATTCTTGCCGAGAATCAGGTTGCGCATCAGCAGGCGCCCGGACGCGTCATGGTCGAGCCCCAGGCGGCAGGCAACGTCATTCTTGAATTCGTACAAAACCTCTAAGCGAGATGCAGAACATGACTTTGAAAACAGGCGTCATCGGACTGGGCAACATGGGCGGCGGCATGGCCGCGACACTGGCAGGCAAGGGCTTCGATGTCAGTGGATTCGACCTGTCGCAGACCGCGCTGGCGACGGCCGAAAGCAAAGGCGTGAAGCCGGTTGCCGACCGCACGCAGTTGATCCAGAGCGTGGACATTCTGATTCTGTCGTTGCCCAAGGCCGAGCATGTCGAGTCTGTCTGCCTGGGCGCCGGTGGCATTCGCGAAGTGGGCCACGAAGGGTTGATTGTGGTCGATACCACCACCTCGACGCCTGAGATGAGCCGCAAGGTTGCTGCCGAACTGGCCAAGGCTGGAATCGCCTTCATCGACGCCCCGGTGTCCGGCGGCCCGAAAGGCGCGGCCACCGGCACTATGTCGATGGTGATCGGCGCTGAAGAGGCTGATCTGGCGCGGGCCATGCCGGTGCTGGAAGGCATGAGCGGCACGCGGGTCCACGTCGGTCAGTGTGGCGCGGGCAACGTGGCCAAGATCGCCAACAACATGCTTGCGGCCTGCCACCTGATCAGCACCGCCGAAGCCGTCGCGATGGCGGCCAAGGCAGGCGTTGACCCGGAAAAACTGCTGCAGGGCTTGAACGCCGGTTCCGGCCGCAGCGGCGCGACGCAAGTCATGTTCCCCACCTGGGTGTTGAACAAGGCCTACGACTCGGGCTTCACCATGGGCCTGATGCGCAAGGACGTCGGCCTGGCCAGCGACCTGGCGGACAGCCTGGACATGGACCTGCCGTTGTCCCGAGTCGTCGCCCAGTTGTGGAAAGCCAGCAGCGAGACGCTGGCCGATAACGAAGACTTCTGCGCCATCGTGCAACGCACCGATGCCAAACTTTACGGTCACGGAGAATAAGTGATGAGCACTGCAAAAATCCTCGAACTGATGCGCCCTTACTGGGGCGATCGCAGTGTCATCGCCAGCTACGTGGGCGGTGAGTTCATTGAGGGCCATGGCGCGCCGGTCGAAGTGCGCAATGCCCATGACGACAGCCTGTTGCTGAGTTTTCCGGACGCCGACGAATCGCTGGTCGAAAAGGCCGACAGCGCTGCGAAAGCCGCGCAGGTCCAGTGGTGGGCGTTGACGGCGCAGGCGCGTGGCCGCGCCATGTATCAGGTCGGTAACCTGATCCGTGAAGCGCTGGAAGACCTCGCCCAGATCGAATCCCTGACCGCCAACAAGCCGATCCGCGACGCGCGCGTCGAAGTGCTCAAGGTTGCCGAGATGTTCGAGTACTACGCCGGTTGGGCTGACAAGTTACACGGCGAAATCATTCCGGTGCCGACCACGCACCTGAATTACGTCACCTACGAGCCACTGGGCACAGTGTTGCAGATCACCCCGTGGAACGCGCCGATCTTCACCTGCGGCTGGCAGATTGCACCGGCCATTGCGGCGGGCAACGCGGTCATCCTCAAACCTTCGGAACTGACGCCGCTGAGTTCGCTGATGGTCGGCGTATTGATCGAACGTGCCGGTGTGCCCAAGGGGCTGGTCAATGTGATCGCCGGTTTCGGCCACTCCATCGGGCAGGCGTTCATCGCCAGGGCCGACATTCGCAAAGTCGTGTTCGTCGGCTCCCCCGCAACCGGTCGCCACATTGCCATCGCGGCGGCACAACGCTGCATTCCGGCGGTGCTGGAACTGGGCGGCAAGTCGGCCAACATTGTGTTCGAGGACGCCGATCTGGAGGTCGCCCTGCGCGGCGCTCAGGCGGCGATTTTCTCCGGGGCAGGGCAGAGCTGCGTGTCGGGTTCGCGTCTGCTGGTGCAGGCGTCGATCTTCGAAAAATTCACCCATGCGCTGGCCACCGCTGCGACCCAATTCAAGGTCGGCGACCCGAGCGACCCGGAAACCCAGATCGGGCCGATCAATAACGCCAAGCAGTACAACCACGTGAAGACCATGGTCGAGCGTGCCTTGAAAGATGGCGCCAGGCTGGTCGGCGAGCACGCAGACCCGATCCCGGAAAAGCCCGGTTACTACGTCAACCCGACCGTTCTGGCGGGCACCAACGACCTGCACTGCGCTCAGGAAGAAATCTTCGGCCCGGTGGTCGTGGCCATTCCTTTCAAGGACGAAGAAGAGGCGATCCGCATCGCCAACGACAGCCGTTTCGGCCTGGCGGGCGGCGTCTGGACCCGTGACGTGGGCCGTGCGCACCGTGTGGCGAAACAGGTGCGTGCCGGTACGTTCTGGGTCAACGGCTACAAGACCATTCACGTCAGTTCGCCGTTTGGTGGCTACGGTGAAAGCGGCTATGGTCGTTCTTCAGGGCTTGATGCATTGCGCGAATACAGCGAAGTGAAAAGCGTGTGGGTCGAGACCGCTGCCAAACCCGCCGCCAGCTTTGGTTATGGCGCGAGCCTGGAGTGAATCACATGAGTATTTCCAAAACATTGATCGAAGAAGCCACGGTCTGGCGCCGCACCATTCATGCGGCCCCGGAGCTGGGCTTTCAGGAGCAGAAAACTTCCGACAAGGTCGCTGAACTGTTGAGCAGCTTTGGCCTTGAGGTCCATCGCGGCCTCGGGGGCACCGGCGTGGTCGGCACCCTGCGCACCGGCGACGGCCCGACCATCGGCATCCGCGCCGACATGGACGCCTTGCCGATTCAGGAATTGGGCGACAGCGTGCACAAGTCTGCGCATAAAGGCTGCATGCATGCCTGTGGTCATGACGGTCATACCGCCATTCTGTTGGCCACTGCCAGGCATCTGTCCGAAACACGGCGCTTTCGCGGGACCGTGCATTTCGTCTTCCAGCCTGCCGAAGAAAACCTCGGCGGCGCACAGCGCATGATCGAAGACGGATTGTTCGAGCGTTTCCCGATGGAAGCCATCTACGGCCTGCATAATTGGCCGGGCGTGCCCGCGGGCAAAGTGGTGGTCAATCCGGGGCCGATGATGGCCTCGCTGGACACCTTCGAGATCACCCTGACCGGCAAGGGCAGCCACGCGGCCATGCCGGACAAGGGCAACGACCCGATCGTGGCCGCCGCCGAACTGGTGCTGGGTCTGCAGACCATCGTGTCCCGACGTCTGTCGCCGCTGGATTCAGCGGTGGTCAGCATCACCCAGTTCAACGCGGGTGAGGCCATCAACGTGCTGCCGGAAACGGCTGTGCTGCGTGGCACCGTTCGCTGCCTGCAGACCCCGGTGCGCGAGAAGGTCCAGCAATGGATCGGCGAGTTCGTCGAGCGTCTGCCAATGGCTTTCGGCGTGCGTGGCGAGCTGGTCTACAACGTCGGTTATCCGGTAACCGAAAACCACGTCGAAGCCGCCGCAACGATCCGTCGTGCCGCCGTCGCCGCAGTCGGTGAAGCCAACGTGCAATGGGGCTGCAACCCGTCCATGGCCTCGGAAGACTTCGCCTTCATGCTGCACGCCTGTCCGGGCGCCTACATCTGGATGGGCGTTGACGGCGAAAAGCCTTCGGCGGCGCTGCACAACCCGTACTACGACTTCAATGATCAGGTGATCGAGCCGGGCGTGAAGGTGTGGACGTCATTGGTGGAGCAGTGCCTGCCAATGGCGTGATGGATGCGAATCGCTGAGAGGCAGCGCAGGTTGCTGACACAGCGCTGTCCTCTCGGCAAACATTGAACTGTGGGAGGCGCCACTACGTCGAAGACGTGCTGGCGCCTCCCACAATAGATCCCGTTTATTAAGTGGTTCGCGAATAACCCGCAGAGCTGCAGGCAAATCAGCACTCGATCAGATTAACCGCCAGGCCGCCGCGTGAGGTTTCCTTGTACTTATCGTGCATGTCCGCGCCGGTGTCGCGCATGGTGCGGATGGCATGGTCGAGCGAGATGAAGTGTTCGCCGTCGCCACGCAGGGCCATCTGCGCGGCGTTGATCGCCTTCACGGCGGCAATCGCGTTGCGCTCGATGCACGGCACCTGAACCAGTCCGCCGACCGGATCGCAGGTCAGCCCCAGGTTGTGTTCCAGGCCGATTTCGGCAGCGTTTTCCACCTGCTCGGGCGTTGCCCCGAGAATCTCCGCCAGGCCTGCAGCGGCCATGGCGCAGGCCGAACCCACTTCACCCTGACAGCCCACTTCAGCGCCCGAGATCGAGGCGTTTTTCTTGCACAGAATACCGACAGCGGCAGCGCTCAGAAAGAAGCGCACCACGTCGTCATCGTTGGCCGTGGGTTTGAATTTCATGAAGTAATGCAGCACGGCGGGCACGATCCCGGCCGCGCCATTGGTCGGAGCCGTCACCATGCGGCCACCCGCAGCGTTTTCTTCGTTGACCGCCAGCGCGAACAGGTTGACCCACTCCATGGCGCTGAGGGTCGAGCCGATCACGTTCGGGTTGTCGAGGTTTTGCAGGCTCTGATGCAGGCGATAGGCACGGCGACGTACATTCAGGCCGCCGGGCAGAATGCCCGTCTCGAGCAGACCTTTGTTGACGCAGGCCTGCATCGCGGCCCAGATGACCATGATGCGCGCGCGGATTTCTTCTTCGCTGCGCCAGACCTTTTCGTTGGCCATCATCAGTTCCGAGATGCTCAGGCCGTGGGTCTTGCACAGTCTCAGCAATTGCGCGCCGCTGGAGAAGTCGTAAGGCAGAACGGTGTCATCGGCATCCAGCACGCCGCTGGCCGCCTGTGCCGCGTCGATCACGAAGCCGCCGCCCACCGAGTAGTAAGTCTGTTCGTGCAACTCACCCGACTTGCCATAGGCGCACAGCGTCATACCGTTCGGGTGATACGGCAGGCTTTCTTCGAGCAGGCACATGTCGCGTTCCCAGACGAAGGTAATCGGCTGTTCACCGGCCAGCAGCAGTTGACCGTCGGCGCGCAGCGCGTCGATGCGCTGGTTGACCTGGCTGGGGTCGATCTGGTCCGGCCATTCACCCATCAGCCCCATTACCGTCGCACGATCACTGCCATGACCGATGCCGGTCGCGGACAGAGAGCCGTACAATCGCACCTCAACACGTTCTACGCTGTGCAAACGATCCTGGTTGCGCAGGTCAGTGACGAACAGCGCTCCGGCCCGCATCGGTCCGACGGTGTGCGAACTGGACGGCCCGATGCCGATTTTGAACATGTCGAAGACGCTGATAGCCATCACGGAGGTCCTTCAAGTGAGATGATGCAGAGGAGTTGAAACTCCTTCTTTCTGGCTTTCATCTTTGGCTTCGGCGGTCGAAACGACAAACGATTGTTCCTATGCAACGCTTTAGCGGAACTCTTCAATGAGCAGAATTTTCAACGCACAGATGCACGCCTGGTTACAGGTCTTCGCCTGTGCGGCACGACACCTTTCCTTTACGCGCTGCGCGGAGGAGCTGCACGTCACGCCGGGCGCGATCAGTCAGCAGATGCGTCAGCTCGAAGAACGGCTGGGTTTTGCGCTGTTCCACCGGGTCGGGCGCGGCCTTGAGCTGACCGCCGAGGGGCAGCGTCTGGCGGTGGTCGCCAACGAGGTGCAGAGCCGCATCAGCGAAGAGCTGCGCCTTTTGTATTCCGGTCGGATCGGCGGGGTATTCAAACTGCGCTGCATTCCATCGTTTCTGAGCAAGTGGCTGATGCCGCGCCTGCCACGTTTGCAGGATGCGTTTCCGGATATTCAGCTGCGGATCATTGCCGAAGACAGCAGTGGCTCGTTGCGCGATGACGACTTCGACCTGGCCATAGACCTGAACGACGGCAGCTATCCGGGCCTGTCAACCACGCCGTTGCTGGAGGAAGAGCTGTTTCCGGTGTGCTCGCCCAAACTGCTGGAGGGCAAACCGCCGCTGGATACGCCCAGCCAGTTGGTGCATTTTCCGTTGCTGCATGACATCACTGCATGGCGCGGCAGCTATGAGTACGCAGAGTGGGAGTTTTACCTGACTGCGATTGGTGCCGATGGCATCGACGTGCGCCGCGGCCACACCTTCAACCGCAACCACCTGACCATCGACGCCGCCCGTATGGGCATGGGCGTGGCCATCGCCCGCAAGGCACTGATCACCGATGAGCTTGAACAGGGCTCGCTGATCGTACCGTTCGGACAGCCGATCAAGGCCCGCAAGAAATATGTACTGGCTTACCGCGAAGGCGCTCTCAATACCCCGGCACGCCGTGCGGTGCATGACTGGTTGGTGAATGAGGCGTGAAACTGATCGTGCCCATGCTCTGCGCTCATCGTTATACACAAGTCCGCAAGACGCGCAAAACGGGGGGCAAACCGAAAGTGACTGACTGAATGCATACCCCGTGGGAGGCGGCTTGCCGGCGATGGCGTCCGTTCAGTCACTGATAGATCGCTTCAGAAAAAGCATCGCCGGCAAGCCGCCTCCCACCGTCCGTGGTCGCAGCAAGACTCGGGTATAACGCTGAGCACAAGCATGGGCATGATCGGCGTCAGGGTGATGATCGTTCCTACGCTCCGCGTGGGAATGCCTCCCAGGACGCTCCGCGTCCGCCCTCGAATGTGGCGCAGATGCGTGGACAACCTCCCCAGCGTTATCCACGTCATGCGCTCGGCTCACTGAGTCCGCAATCTGTGCCATTTGTGACGCGGAGCGTCACGGGAGGCATGCCAACGCGTAGCGATGGGCACGATCAGTGTTGAGGCAGACCTGTGTATAACGATGGGCGCGGAGCATGGGAACGATCAGCGACAACCATCAAATCAATGAAACATCTCGGCGATCATCACAGCGCCGATGAAGGTGCCGAAGTTGGCCAGGAACGACACCAGCACGATCCGCCAGCCCAGACGGCGAAACGCGGGCAGGTCCTTGGCAATCGACAGACCGGCGAAGGTCAGCATCGGGGTGATCACCGCCAGCATGTTGATCGAACTGGTCAGGCGGGCAATCTCCGCTGCCCATGGGCAGGCCGGGGAGGTCAGGAACATTGCGACCAGCGACACCATGCACACGGCCGGAATCTTGCGACGAATCAGGCTGCACAATGCTTCACCAACGAAGGCACAGAAAATCATGATGCCGATGCCGGTGAAAGCATCGGCGGACAGCGTCTTGTAGCCGACATAGTTGGCGATCAATGCCAGCGCACCGGCGGCCAGCCACGCACTGACCTTGCCCGACCAGCCCAGCTCGGGCACGTCGAGCGACACGTCGCTGTGACGCAGGCCGTCATCGGTCATGGAGGCCTTGGTGGTACGGCCGATCAGCGGTTCGAGAACGCGATAGCCCCAGACCGCCAGCGGCAGCGAGATGAACAGGGTGAAGTAGGTCCCGATGGTGGTGGTGATCAGGTTCGACGCCGCCGCCAGGGTCATGACTTCCTTGGCCACTTCCGGCGTCTGCTGAGCCGCAATCGCGCCTGCAGCGGCCGCCATCATGCTGCCAGAGCCGATGCCGGAACCCATCGCCAGCGAGTTGGGATGGAAAATATTCAGGCTGGCAATGAAGCCGGCCACGATGGCAATGAACAGCGCACCGAACAGCGTGCCGGTCAGGTACTCGGCGAGCACGCCGCGTCCCTCCGGGGAATCCATGCCGTAGCGCTCACCAATGATCGCCAGGCTGGGCTCGCGCCCGACCGAGAAGGTCGCGCCAATCGCTTCACGCTTGATTCCCAGCATCAGCGCCACTGGCAGGCCCAGAATCACGGTGCCGACAAAATGCCCGAATTCCTGAAACACCAGCGCCCAGCCCGAGGCAAACACCACCGGCAGCGAGCCGCCGACCACCAGACCCAGCTTGGCAATGAAGATCAGCAGGGCAGGTTGCAGAATGGACGCGGAGCGCAGTTGCGTGCGGTGATCGATCCCTATCGTGCCCGGCATGCGCCGACTGGCAATGCCGATCATTGCGCCCAGCAGCAAGGCCCAGACCATCGGCAGCAGGACCACCTTGCCAGGGCCCAGCGGAATGCTGATGGCGCCAATGGATTCGGCAACGACGAGGATGACGGCGGCCCAGACATACAGCTTGACCGTCGAAGAAACGGCCTGCTTGTCGCCCACGACGGCAGCATGTGAGTTTTGCATGATGATCCCCTTGCCTGCTGAATGACCTTTTTAAGGCCTTATCAATCGTTATTCTGTTTTTCAGGTAGGCGCAGCGACGCGCCAGGGCAGCGTTGGAAGTCCATGGAGTCATGGAGGCCGTTATCCGGCCGAGTCTTTTTATAAGGCCCGAATTGACCGGACCCAGGCTGCTTCGAGCCTTTCGAGCGGAGCAATTGATGCCCTCGCGCCATCGCAGTATGCATAGCGGGAGGTTGCACACCAATATTGCGGATTTTATTTATCGTTGCGTTAAAGAGAACACTGAAAGGAGATACTCTGGACGTATTTGCAGCGCAGGAATGTGACGCAGAGCGTCACGGGATGCATGCCCACGCAGAGCGATGGGCACGATCAGTGTCGAGGCAGACGCTGATCGTTCCCACTCTGCGTGGTAACGCCTCTCAGGACGCTCCGCGTCCGCTTTTGGCGGTCTACAGACCCAGCGCCTCGTTGCACTCTTCCAGCGACCTGCGCTCGGTCTCGGCATACAGCTTCAATTCATCAAGCGTCTGACGCCCCAGTGCCTGCTGGAAATCTTCCTGGTTCGAACTGATCGCATAGTGTGCCTGCGCGTTATCGCCCAGATTGGACTGGAAGATGCCCGCCGCGCTGACCGGCAGAAAATCCTCGTACACCAGTGGCTCAAAGCGCACATGACCCTCATGAATCAGTTGCTCAAGGTCAGCGCCTGCCTCGATGTGCGCAGCAAGGCCCTGCTCGGTCGGGAAGTAGCGAAAGTAAGCCAGCCCTTCGGCACGCATTTCGCTGTAGCTGTCCGGGAACGCTTCAAAAGCTTTTTCCATCAGCGCCGAATAGCGCAGAGCATTGGCTTCGTTGGGAAACTCGCCCAGCTCATCGCGTGCCGCGTTCAGCAACCGGTCGTACAGTGCGCGACCCTTGGGCGTCAGTGCCGCGCCGCGCTGTTCTATTTCGCCGAAGCGTGCCGAATGGCTGCCGCACGCCTGAGTGCCCTGACCGACAAAGGTGATCGGCTCTTCCAGTGCCTTGAAACTGGTCTGACGCAGCAGGATCGGGCAGCGGCGGCGGGGCGGGCCTTCGACCACGGCCTTGGGCGTGATGCCTTTGCCGGGCATGCCTGCCTGCACTGCGTCGATGTCCAGCGTGCGCGGCGTGAGGTGGTTGATGTGCGGACCCCGGAACGCCACCACATCAGCGATCAGGCGGTGCTGTGCGTTGAGCTGTTGATACTCTTCCAGTGACACCGTGGCCGTGTTGTGCCAGCGAAAGGTTTCCAGTGCCTGCTGAATGAATTCGGCTGCGTCCGCTTCGCCCAGACCGCCGTTCTGCTCGTGCTTCTGTATGAGTTCGAGCGCCTTCGCCGTGAATATCTGGCGTCTGGCGAGCACCTGACAGGCGAACTCGCGCAGGCTGTCGCTCTCGATCAACTCCAGACGCAGCAACGAGGTAAACACGCGAAACGGGCTGACCTGCAAGGCGCTTTCATGCACGGCGCGAAAGGCTGTCGAATGGACCGGCACGCCCGCAGGCGTCAGGTCGTAATAACCCACCGGTTCCATCCCCATCACTGCGAACAGACGGGCAAGGGTGGCCAGTTCCAGCGCAGTACCGACCCGGATCGCGCCGTGGCGCTCCATGTTCAGCCGCTTTATTTCACCTGTCTGCCTCAGGCTGTCCAGCACGCGGTGGTCATGGCTCATGACCCGGTCGTTGACCTCGCTCACCAGCGCCATCAACGTGCCGTAAAGCGGGACTTCTTCCTGGTACATCTGCGACATGGCGCGGGAAAAGCCAGCGCGGATGTCGTCAGGGTTGGCAAAGCGTGCAGTGCTCATCAGGGTTGTCTCTCCGTGCTCTTCCCGGTTTTATCGGTCATCAAGTCAGGCCAGCGCCGCCAGGCAGCGCTCGAAAATATCCAGCCCTTCGTTCAATATCTCAGGCTCGACAGTCAGTGGAATCAACAGCCGAATGATGTGCCGCGACTTGCCGCTGGGCATCAAGAGTAGCCCGGCTTCTCTGGCCGAGTTCAGCAGTTCGGCGAGTTGTCGGGTGGCCGGAGCGCCGTCTGGTGTCATCAGCTCGATGCCACGCATGCAGCCCACGCCGGTCAGTCTGCCCAGATACGGCGAGAGGCTGTTCGCCTGCCAGGCGTTGTAGCGCGAAACAATCGCGTTTTCCTGCTGCTCGCCCCAGGTCGACAGGTTCTCATCGGTCATCTGTGCCAGCGACGCCAGGCCCGCTGCGCAGCCAATCGGATTGCCGGAATAAGTGCCGCCCAGTCCGCCCTTGGGCAAAGTGTCGAGCAGCGCCTTGCGCCCGACCACGGCCCCCAGCGGAATACCGCCGGCGATGCTTTTGCCCAGCAGAATCAGATCCGGTTCGATGCCCAGACGACTGAAGGCAAAGCGCTGCCCGGTGCGGCCGAAGCCTGACTGGATTTCATCGGCGATCAGCACGATGCCTTTTTCGGTACAGAAGGCGCGCAATGCCTGAGCGAAGTCCGGCTCCATGGCCAGAAAGCCGCCTTCACCCTGCACTGGTTCGAACATGAAACACGCCACGTCGTTGACGTCGATCTCGACGCTGAACAGGCGGTCCATGGCTTTGAGCGCCTGTTCGGTGGTGACGCCGTTGTCCTTGCTGGGAAACGGGATATGAAACACCGGCCCCGGCAACACGCCGACTTTCTGTTTGTAGGGCGCGACCTTGCCATTGAGGTTCAGCGTGGCGAGTGTGCGGCCATGAAAGCCGCCGTCGAAAGCGATCACGGCCGTGCGGCCTATCGCGCCGCGGACGATTTTCAACGCGTTTTCGGCCGCTTCCGCGCCACTGTTGGTGAGCATGCCGCTCAACGGATAACCCACTGGAACGAACTGCATGAGTTGTTCCATGAACCGGAGATAGGGCTCGTGGGGCGTGGCGTTGAAGCAGTAGTGGGTCAGTTTTGTCGCCTGTTCCTGAATCGCCTTGACCACCTGCGGGTTGCAGTGCCCCAGGTTGAGTACGCCGATACCGCCGACGAAGTCGATGTAGCGCTTGCCGGTGGTGTCCCAGACTTCCGCATTGCGGCCGTGGGACAGCGTCATGCTGTGGACAAAGGAAATGGATTCGCTGATGTGTTCGCTCATGGACAGGCTCTGCGACGATGGCGTGAGGGTCTATCCAAACGCACAAGGTGTATGCGCCACAAACGAAATAAAATCACCGGGTCATTCCAATAATTCAGGAAGTTGACGCTTTTAATGTCCGGATCAGGCAGTAGTTCATTCCTGAAAGGAATCATGTCGTTCGAAAACGTCGTTTGTGAGCAGCCCTTGAAGAGGTCGATACTGGGTCATCAGTGATTTCAACCCTTGTCATGACAGGAGAATCAGCATGGTTGCCGAGTTGTTAGCCAATCTGGGCGTGGCGAAAAGTGCCTACACCGACGGAAACTATCCCGTTCACACCCCTATCGATGGCAGTCAGATCGCTTCAGTCACGCTGGAAGGCAGCGCTCAGGTGCAGGCGCGGATCGACACTGCGCACGAGGCCTTTTTGAAATGGCGCACTGTACCGGCCCCACGCCGTGGCGAGCTGGTGCGGATCTTCGGCGAAGTGTTGCGCGAGCACAAAGCCCAACTGGGCGAGCTGGTATCGGTCGAGGCGGGCAAGATCACCCAGGAAGGTCTGGGCGAAGTGCAGGAAATGATCGACATCTGCGACTTCGCCGTCGGCCTGTCGCGCCAGTTGTACGGCCTGACCATTGCCTCCGAGCGTCCCGGTCACCATATGCGTGAAACCTGGCATCCGCTGGGCGTGGTCGGCGTGATCAGCGCGTTCAACTTCCCGGTTGCCGTCTGGGCCTGGAATACCACGCTGGCGCTGGTCTGCGGCAACCCGGTGATCTGGAAACCATCGGAGAAAACACCGTTGACCGCGATGGCCTGTCAGGCGCTGTTCGACAAGGCGCTGAAGATTTTTGGTGATGCGCCGCAAGGTCTTGCGCAACTGGTGATCGGTGATCGCGACGCGGGCGAAGCCTTGGTGGACGACCCGCGTGTGCCGTTGATCAGCGCCACCGGCAGCACCCGCATGGGCCGTGAAGTGGGTCCGCGTGTCGCGGCACGTTTCGGCCGCAGTATTCTGGAACTGGGCGGCAATAACGCCATGATTCTCGCCCCGAGCGCTGATCTTGATCTGGCTGTGCGCGGCATTCTGTTCAGCGCCGTGGGCACCGCCGGGCAGCGCTGCACCACCTTGCGCCGACTGATCGTGCACCGCTCGATCAAGGACGAAGTGGTTGCGCGGGTCAAGGCCGCCTACGCCAAGGTGCGCGTCGGTGATCCACGCGAAGGCAATCTGATCGGTCCGCTGATCGACAAACAGGCATTCTCGGCCATGCAGGATGCGCTGACCAAGGCGCGTGACGAGGGCGGCCAGGTATTTGGCGGCGAGCGTCAACTGCAGGACAAATACCCGAACGGTTATTACGTCACCCCGGCCATCGCAGAAATGCCCAGCCAGAGTGACGTTGTGCGCCATGAAACCTTCGCGCCGATTCTCTACGTGATGGCCTACGACGATTTTGAAGAAGCGCTGCGTCTGAACAACGAAGTGCCACAAGGCCTGTCGTCGTGCATTTTCACCACCGACCTGCGTGAAGCCGAAGCTTTCCAGAGTGCGGCAGGCAGCGACTGCGGAATCGCCAACGTCAACATCGGCACCAGCGGTGCGGAGATCGGTGGGGCGTTCGGTGGCGAGAAGGAAACCGGCGGCGGTCGTGAATCGGGCTCCGATTCGTGGCGTGCTTACATGCGCAGGCAAACCAACACCGTCAACTACTCCCGCGAGCTGCCGTTGGCTCAGGGCATCGTCTTTGATTGATTCGGGCATGGCTGGAGTTGTTCGATGGCGCACTTGCGTGAAGGGTGTCTTTGGGAACAGGTGACGCCGCAGCGTCCGGTCAGCCCCGCGCTGTTCGGCGAGTGCAGCGCGGATGTGTGCATCATCGGTGCGGGGTTCACCGGACTGTCGGCCGCCCTGCAGCTGCTGGAGGGCGGCAAGTCGGTGTGCGTGGTCGAAGCCCATCAGGTCGGTCACGGCGGGTCCGGGCGTAACGTCGGTCTGGTGAATGCCGGAACCTGGGTTGCGCCCGACGAGCTGGAAAAGACGCTGGGCGCGGTCGAGGCCACGCGGCTCAACACTGCGTTGGGGGCGGCGCCTGCGCTGGTGTTCGCGACCATCGATAAGTACAACATCGATTGCCAGGACACCCGCACCGGCAACCTGCACATGGCTCATAACGCCAAAGGTCTTGCCGATTTGCGCAGTCGCGCCGAGCAGTGGCAGCGCCGGGGTGCCCATGTCGAGTTGCTGACCGGCAAGCCCTGCGAAGACGCCTGCGGTACGGACAAGGCCGCCGGAGCGCTGCTTGACCATCGTGCGGGCACCGTCAACCCGATGGCTTATGTGTCGGGCATGGCGCTCAACGTGGTGGCGCGGGGCGGGCAGTTGTTTGGCAGCTCGTCAGTCACCGGTCTGCAACGCACCTCCGATGGCTGGAAGGTTTCGACCGCCGCCGGAAGCGTGCGCGCAGAAAAAGTGATCATCGCGTCCAATGCGTACACCGAAGGCGAGTGGACCGACATCAAGGATCACATCTTCGCCGGCTACTACTATCAGGTCGCCTCGCAACCGCTCTCTGGCGCCGAACAGGCCGAGGTTCTGCGCGGCGGACAGGGCTCGTGGGACACGCGCACTGTGCTCAGCAGCATCCGACGCGATGCGCAGGGGCGTCTGGTATTGGGCAGTCTGGGCAACGCGGGCAACTATCCGCTGTGGTTCATTCGCCGCTGGGCCGACCGCATTCAGCAGCATTACTTTCCCCAGTTGGGCAAGGTCGAGTGGGAAAGTACCTGGACCGGGCGTATCGGTTTCACGCCGGACCATCTGCTGCGATTGTTCGAGCCCGCGCCGGGGCTGCTGGCTGCGACGGGTTTCAACGGGCGCGGCGTGACCACCGGAACGCTGGTGGGCAAGTGCTTTGCCGACTACCTGCTGAGCAACGACGCTCAGGCGCTGCCGGTAAGTTTTTCCAGCAGCGGTAAAGTCTCTGGCAGCTCGATACGGACATTGGCTTACGATGCCGGATTCACGCTGTACCACGCAGGCCAGTGCCTGCGTGTGGTGCTCTGACGCGGCGTTTCAAGAGGTTCTGCTCTTGAGCCTCAGTTCCGCACACAGCCCGCCTTGCGCCGAGTTGCGCAAGTGCAGGCTGCTTTCCAGCTTGCGCACGATCATGTCGACAATCGCCAGACCCAGACCTGCGCCGTTGCTGTTGCCCTGACTGTAGAACCGTTCGAACAGACGCGCCTTCTGTTGCTCGTCGATGCCGGGACCCGCGTCCTCGACCGACAGGTACGCGCTGCCGTCCTGCTGCGGGTGCAGCGCAACGCGGATTTCGCTGGCGGGCGGTGCGAAGTTCAGCGCGTTGGTCAGCAGATTCTGCAAGGCAATGGTAATGGCCGCCGGGTCGCTGTGGATAACGCAGTCCTCGCCTGCTTCAAACACCAGATCGACCCGTTTTTCCAGGGCCAGCGGCGTCAGCTCGGCCATCTCTTCGCGCACCAGCGTGTTCAATTCGAAACGGGTCAACTGGCTGTCGCTCGAACGTGGCTCAAGGCGCGCCATGGTCAGCAACTGACTGGCCAACCGTGCCGCGCGATCAACGCCGTGAACCAGGAAATCCAGCGCTTCGAGCCGCTGCTCCGGGGTTTCGGCCTGACGGGCGTTCTGCGCATGGATGCGCAGGATGGTCAGCGGTGTGCGCAGTTCATGGGCCGCATCGGCGATGAAGCGGCGCTCGCGTTCCAGCACATTCTCGATCTGGGTCAGCAGGCTGTTGAGCGCGTGCTGCATGGGTTCCAGTTCCTTGGCCAGCGGCGAGACGTCGAGCGGCTCGAGGCTGTCGGCATCCCGTCGGCTGATCAGGCGCGCCATGCTTTGCAACGGGCGCAGCCCCCAGCCGATCGCCAGCCAGATGGCCACGATCAACAGCGGAACGCCAATCAGCGCGGGCCAGAGCGTGTGGCTGACAATACGCTGGATCAGGTCCTGACGCACATCGTCGCGCTCGCCCACCCAGATCAGAAAACCCTGTTGCGGGTCTGCCAGCAGAAAGCCGCACCACTCGTGGCCATTTTCGATCAGGTCGTGGGAGCCTTCTTCGCTGGGCGGCGCAGCCAGTAACGGCGCTTCGGCCGAACGCACCAGCAGTTCGCCCGAGGTGCGCCACACCTGAAAGGTCAGTCGGGTTTCGTAGGGGTGCGCCACGCCACTGGTGCCGACCCGGCTCATGGCCTGATCGAAGGCCTGATAGAGCTTGTCCAGGTCCTGTTCGCCAGCCGCACGTTGACGCAGCACGCCCTGCAGCAGGCGAGCGCTCTGGGCGAGCTGTGCGTCGTAGACCTCTTCGATTTCGTGATGGCTGTCGCGCAGAGCGAGCAGGCTGATGGTCAGATCGCCGAGCAGCAACAGCAGCAGGACCGGAACCAGGATGCGGGCGCGTACCGAGGTCATGCCTTGAGCTCCAGCAGGTAACCGACGCCGCGAACGGTGCGGATCAGTTCGGTGGACAGTTTCTTGCGCAGGTTGTGGATCAACACTTCCAAAGTGTTGCTTTCGACCTTGTCCTGCCAGCCATACAAGGTGTTGGACAGGCGCTCGCGGGTCACGACCTTGCCGGGTCGGATCATCAATTGATGCAGCAACTGATACTCCATCGGCGTCATCGGCACTTCATTGCCCTGGTAGCTGACCTGCTGCGAGGCGGGGTCGAGGCTGATGCCTGCGTGTTCCAGCAGCGGTTGCGCACGTCCCTGGCTGCGGCGCAGCAACGCACGAACGCGGGCCTTCAACTCTTCGACATCGAAGGGCTTGATCAGGTAGTCATCGGCCCCGGCATCCAGCCCGGCAATGCGGTCTGCGGTGCCGTCGCGGGCGGTCATGATCAGCACCGGCAAGGTGATGTCTTCGGCGCGCAACTGGCGCAACAGGTCAAAACCGTCCATGCGCGGCAGACCAAGGTCGAGCAGCAACAGATCGAACGGCTCGCTGCGCAGGGCATGCAGCGCGCTCAGCCCGTCTTCGAGCCAGTCGAGCGTATAGCCTTCGGTGTTCAGGGCAACCCGAATACCCTGGCCGATGGCTCGATCATCCTCGACAAGAAGCAGACGCATAAGGTTTCGACCCGTGATTGTGGGGGGAGAAGGGCGCCATCATGCAGTGAGCGAGTGGTCTCGCGAAGCGCCGGGCGTGCGGGAAGATGTTACCAGCTGTTGCACATTAAGCTTTTCCTAAGACTCGTTTCGCACAGTGAGCGCTCCTTAACTGCCTGTGAGTATTTGCCATGCGTAAAGTCCTGCTGATTCCCCTGTTGTTGGCCAGCCCGTTGGCGCTGGCAGGTCCGCAATGCACCACGGCTGATAAGTCCCAGTGGCAGGACCAGGCCAAATTCCAGGAGCAGCTCAAGGCTCAGGGTTACGAGATCAGCAAGTTCAAGGTCACTGACGGCAACTGCTACGAGATCTATGGCTTCGACAAGGACAAGCGCAAGGTCGAGATCTACCACGATCCGGTCACCGGCAAAGCCGTGAAGACCGAGATCAAGGGCTGATGAGTCAGGCGTCCCTGCGCCTCTGGGACCCGGTGGTCAGGCTGTTTCATGTCTCGATCGCGGGTGTCTTCATCGCCAACTACTTCTTCAATGAAGCCGGTGATGACTGGCACGTCTGGCTGGGCTACTACGCGGTGGCCTGGTTGGTGGTGCGAGTGGTGTGGGGATTCGTCGGGCCGGACAGTGCGCGCTGGCGTGATTTCTGGCCGACCCCGGCCCGGCTTCGAGCGCATGTGCACTCGCTGATCAGTCGCCAGCCCGTGCACCGACTCGGCCATTCGCCGCTCGGTGCGCTGGTCATGATTCTGATGATGGCGCTGATCTTCGGCATGGGCCTGACCGGATTCCTGATGCAGGAAGTCGATGCGCTCTGGGGTGCCGACTGGCCGCTGCAGATCCACGAAACGCTGGCCAATACGCTTTGCGCGCTGGTGGTGCTGCACATGGCGGCAGCCCTGTTCGAAAGCTTCCAGGTGCGGGACAACCTGCCGTTGTCGATGCTGACAGGGAAACGACGTCCACTGCCTGAAGATAGGCGTTCCTAAGCCAGCCAACCCTGAACCCAGACCAAACAGTTACTTCCTTACCTTCACCACAGTGATGCCCCTTCATGCGTGTAATTTCCCGAAACCTGGTCGCATGGAGCGCAGGCCTGATCGTTGTGTCGATCTTTATCAGTGCGTGGCTCAGCCATCCGCTGCACCGGATATCCGGCTTTGCGGTCAGCACGCCGACCGTCAATACGGAAAGCGTTGCGCCCAAGGCTTCCTACAGCTCGCGCTTCGCCTCGTCCGATCTGGATGACTTCGTGCACTCCTCGGCGGTCACGGCGTTGCCCGGCGGCGACCTGATGTCGGTGTGGTTCGCCGGCTCGCGTGAAGGCGCTGGCGATGTCGAGATCCGTACCTCGCGCTTCGATGCCGCAACCGAGGAATGGGGGAGCGAGCACGTGCTGGCGACCCGCGAATCAACCCAGTCCGGCACCGGAAAATACATCCGCAAGCTGGGCAATCCGGTGATTGCGCTGGCCCCCGACAAGCGCCTCTGGCTGTTCTACGTGTCGGTATCGGTGGGCGGCTGGGCGGGCAGTACGGTCAATGCGATGGTGTCCAGCGACATGGGTGCCAGCTGGTCGCCGCCGCGTCAATTGGTGACCTCGCCTTTTCTGAATATCAGCACCCTGGTGCGCGCTGCGCCGGTGTTCCACGCCGACGGCTCGATCGGTCTGCCGGTGTATCACGAGTTTCTCGGCAAGTTTGCCGAGTACCTGTACCTGAGCCCGGACGGTGATGTGATCGACAAGTTTCGCATCAGCCGTGGCAAGAACTCGTTGCAGCCAACCGTTGTGCCGCTGGACGGGCAGCGCGCTGTGGCGCTGCTGCGTTATGCCGGTGAAACCCATCACCGCGTGCTGGCCAGCCGCACCGAAGACGGCGGGCAGACCTGGAGCGAGCCGCATCCGTTGTCGCCCAGCAATCCCAACTCGTCGCTGGCTGCGGTCGGCGTGCCCGGCAAGGGTTTGCTGGTGGCCTTGAACGACCTGCGGGAAGGGCGTTTCAAGCTCAGCCTGTACGGCACCGACGAGCAGATGGACATCTGGCGGCCGGTGATCGATCTGGACAAGTCTCCCGATCCGCTGGGTACTCCGTTCTCGCTGGAAGCCTACAAAGAGGTGATTGGTGAAGGCTTCAGAAGCTCCAGCGGCGCCCGTCGCCAGCCGATGGAAGCCGAGTTTCTGAGCAACCTCGACCAGCGCGTCTGCTCGCCACAGGGTTGTGACTTCGAATACGAATACCCGTACTTCATCCGCAGTCCCGAGGGCCTGTATCACCTGGTCTACTCGTGGAATAACACTTTCATCAAGCATGTCAGCTTCAATGAGGCCTGGCTGGCGGAGCACCTCTTATGATCGCGCTTGGACTGGCTCATCTGGCGTTCGCCTGGACGCTGTTCATTTTACTGGCGCCTTTGACTTCATCGCTGTGGTGGCGGTGCGGTCTGCTGACCGCCACATCGCTGCTCAGCGTGATTTCGGTGAACGGCCTGACCATGGCGGCCTACGCCCGCAGCCTGACCGACGACCTGGCCATCAGCAGTCTGGTGGTACTGGCCTGGCTGACACTGAACCGTCTGGGTGTTATCAAGCCGATGGCCGCCTCACACCGTCTGGTGGTGTTGCTGGTGTTCGCGGCTATGGCGCTGGCGCTGTATCCGGCCACGCTGGGGCTCACCTATTTCGATCCGTACCGCTGGGGCTACAACCCAAGGACCATGATCATCATCGTGGCGGTGATTGCGCTGGGGCTGGTCTGCCTGCGCAACGTACTGGGCGTGGTGATGCTGAGCGCCGCCACGCTGGCGTTCACGTTCCGGATCAAGCCGTCGGAAAACTATTGGGACTACCTGATCGACCCGCTGCTGGCGCTGTACTGCTGCGTTGCGCTGGTGTGTGTCGCCGTTCGTTATGTCTATCGCAGGGCCATGGGGCGCAATCGCCCGACTGGCCTGTCTGCCAGTGCTGTCTAGAGGGAAGAGAATGAGTGGGTTGCAATCACGACGCCTGAGTTATTGGCTGGGCGCGATCGGGTTGGTGTTTGTGTTGCTGGCCGTGTTGCGGATGGTGTTCTTCTACGGTTTTTCGGGCGTGGAACCCGGCACACTGTTCACCAGCAGTGACGTGCTGCAGACGCTGGGCATCGGATTTCGCTTCGACCTGCGTCTGGCGCTGTTGCTGATGCTGCCGGTGGCGGTGCTGCTCTGGCTGCCACGCCTGAATCTGATCCGCATGCCCGCGCTGCGCTGGGTGGTGCGGGTCTATCTGGTACTGGCGCTGGCGATTCTGACGATGGTCTACGTCGTCGATTTCGGTCACTACGCTTATCTCGGCGTGAGGCTCAACGCCAGTGTGCTGCGCTACCTGGAAGACGCACAGATCTCCCGCGACATGCTCTGGCAGACCTACCCGGTGCTCTGGATTACCTTCGGCTGGCTGCTGGTCGTTGCGCTGATGGGTTGGGCGCTGATCAGGCTTGAGCGGGTGACGCTGGCGCGCGCTGCCAGGCCGATGACGCGCTTATCGATTGCTGCAGTGTCGGCCGTGATGGTGTGTGCAACCTTCCTCGGGCTGCTGGGGCGGGTCGAAAACCTCAATCTGGAAAACCCGGTGCCGCTGCGCTGGAGCGATGCATTCTTTTCCGGTAACAGTCAGGTGGCGGCGTTGGGGCTCAACCCGGCGCTGTTTCTGTATGACACGTTGAAAGTCGCTCAGTCGCGCTATGACGAAAAACAGGTGCGCGAGCATTACGACGTCGTTGCTCGCTACCTGGGTGTGGACAAGCCTGATGTGAGCGTTCCGAACTTTACCCGTCAGCAACCGGTGCAGCCGTATCGTCTGCCGGGTGATCGACCGCCGAACGTGATGTTCGTGATGCTGGAATCGCTGGGCACCAGTGCCGTCGGCGCCTATGGCAACCCGCTCAATCCGACGCCGAATCTGGACCATCTCGCGACCCAGAGCTGGTTCTTCAAACATTTTTACGTGCCTGTCACCGGCACGGCGAAAACAGTCTGGGCGAGCATTACCGGCGTCCCCGACGTCACCCGCCAGGAGACCGCCACGCGCCATCCGCTGATCACGCGGCAGAAGACGATCATCAACGACTTCAAGGGCTACGAGAAGCTGTACATGATTGGCGGCAACTCCGGCTGGGCCAACATGAACGCGCTGATCCGGCGCAGCATCGATGACGTGCGTCTGTACGATGAGCGCGACTGGAAATCACCTCAGGTGGACGTCTGGGGTATTTCCGATCTGGACCTGTTCAAGGAAAGCGACCGCATCCTGCGCGCCTTGCCCGCTGACAAACCGTTCTTCGCCTACGTGCAGACGGCGGGCAATCACCGGCCGTTCACCATTCCGAAAGACAACGACGGTTTCAAGATCAGCGACAAAACGCTCGAACAGGTTCAGGCCGCCGGCTCACGCAGCGTCGAGCAGTACAACGCAGTGCGCCTGCTGGACTTCAACATTGGTCGGCTGATGGAGCTGGCCAAGGCCGGTGGTTATTACGAAAACACCATCTTCGTGCTGTTTGGCGATCACAACACCCGGATTAGTCAGATCCCGCACATGGCGCCTGCTTTCGAGCAACTGGGGCTGGAGAGCAATAACGTGCCGATGCTGATCCATGCACCGGGCCTGCTCGGCACGCGGGTGATCAACGAAGCGGTGGGCCTTGCCGATCTGCTGCCGACGCTTGCGGGCATGGCCGGGATGCCGTTCAGCAACGGGGCGATGGGGCGCGACATTCAACAGCCTGCACCGGAAGGCGAACGCGTCGTGCCGCTGGTGCTGCGCGAAGGGACGTTCCCTTTGATCGGCGGTGTGACGCAACATTATCTGCTGCAGATGGAGCACGACGGTAGTTCCCCGACTCTGCACGATCTGGCGTCGCCCACGCCGCTGGACAATGTCGCTGAGCAGCACCCTGAAGAGTTCGAGCGTCTGCGCGACCTGACTCGCGGGTTGCATGAGACATCACGGATGATGCTGTACCAGAACGTGCGTTGATCCTTGTTACGCCAGCCTTGTTCATTTGCAGGCTGGCGTTTGCCTCTCGCCTCCAATGCGCCTAACATTCTCGCCTATATAGGTAGGGGGGGTATGGTATGGCGCACATGATCGACGACAAGGCGGATCTGCTCAAACGTGTCCGGCGCATTGCCGGACAGGTACAGGCCATCGAGCGCCATCTGGAAGGCGATGCCGATTGTGGCAAGACGTTGCACCTGGTCGCGGCCACCCGTGGTGCCCTCAATGGCCTGTTGGACCAGATCATCGAAGCCCATGCCCGCGAGCATGTGGCGCATCCCGATTTGAGTGACGAGGCGCGGGCGCAAGGTCTGGAAGAATTGCTTGAAGCCATTCGCCGTTATTCCAAATGACACCCGTCGTGCGAGGAGTCTTTCGATGAGCAACGCCCATCACGGCCACACGGCCGCTCAACCCCATCACCACGTATTTCTCGGCGCTGCCCATGACCGCAACGCTCGCCGTACGCTGTGGGTCGTGGCGCTGACGTTTGCCATGATGGTGGTCGAGATTGTGGCGGGTTATATCACCGGTTCCATGGCGCTGCTTGCGGACGGCCTGCACATGGCGACCCATGCCGGAGCGCTGGGCATCGCCGCAGGGGCTTACGCTTTCGCGAAGCGTAATGCCCACAACCGCAGGTTCAGCTTCGGCACCGGTAAGGTCGGCGACCTTGCCGGGTTCGCATCGGCGCTCATTCTGGCCATGGTGTCGCTGGGCATCGGCATCGAATCGCTGGTCCGGTTGTTTCAGCCGACCACCGTTGCCTTTGGCGAAGCTACCGTGATCGCTGTGATCGGTCTGGTGGTCAATGTGCTGAGTGCCGTTTTGCTGTCGGGCGGACATGGCCACGCGCATGGTCACCATGATCATGGGCGCTCTCATGATCACGACCACCATCATGGCGACAACAATTTCCGTTCGGCCTATCTGCACGTCATGGCCGATGCCTTGACGTCAGTGCTTGCCATCGCGGCGCTGCTGGCCGGGCGTTATCTGGGCTGGGTCTGGCTGGATCCGCTGATGGGTATCGTCGGGGCGTGCGTTATCGCCAAGTGGGCGTATGGCCTGATCAAGGACAGTTCCCGTGTCCTGCTGGACGTGACTGACGAGCACGTGGCGAGTGAAATCCGCGAAATTGTGGAAGCCACCGGAGACGTGAGCATCATCGATCTGCATGTCTGGCGGGTCGGTCCCCAGGCCCATGCAGCGATTGTCAGCGTGCTCGCTGATATTAAAGTGCCTGCCGACGTGATCCGTGGCAGACTCAGCCACGTACACGAGATCTCGCATCTGACGATCGAATACCAGACCCCAAACGTCTGATTTCCAACAGGCAATGCCTGCTGGTGTTACAAGTAACCGTCACGCATTGCCTTATGGTCGTCATTTAAAACTTTTGTATTTCATCGGCAATTCGGAAAAAAACTGTCCGCTTTCGCATTCAGTCTGTATTTTGTCCGTCAATTTTCGCTCGGACGCGTTTTTTCTGCCTTATCGAATCTTCGAGAGCCTTACTGGATGCCGGCAAAGTTTTCCTGCGCTACACCCTCGAAGTTGCTCGATGCACTTCGCTCTGAAACCAGTCAATTACACCGTCAACTTGAAAAACGCATGCCGTTTTTCTCTTCCAGTCTGGATGCCGCTCTTTACCTCCGTTTGCTGCAGGCCTATTACGGGTTTTATTTACCACTCGAGTCGGCGTTGCGAACCAGTGCGCTGGTTCCAGCAGAACTCGTCCCGCACGAAAGGGTCAAAACTCCCGTGCTGGTTGAAGACCTGCGGGCGCTGGGCATGACTGATCAGAACATCGAGCGCCTTGCGCTCTGTTCCCGGTTGCCCGCGATCAATTCGGCGGCAGCGTGTCTGGGCGTGCTGTATGTGCTCGAAGGTGCCACACTCGGTGGGCAGGTGTTGCGACGCGAGGTGGATAAACGCCTCGGGTTGAATGAGCAAAACGGCGCTGCATTTCTGAATGTTTATGGCGCCGACACCGGACCGCGCTGGAAGGTGTTTCTGGATTATCTGGACAATGTCCCGAACGACATTGTTTTCAATGCAGCTGCAGCGCAGGCGGCGCATTCCACATTTGCATGTTTCGAGCACTGGCTCGACGGTCAAGAGGTACTGTTATGAGCCAACTCGACAAGGACGCTTTTGAAGCGCTCCTGGCCAATTGCGCTGATGAACCTATCCAGTTTCCGGGCGCCATTCAGCCCCATGGTCTGTTGTTTACTCTGACAGAACCCGACCTGACCGTGCTTCAGGTAAGTGCCAACGTCCATGCCCTGCTGGGTCTTGAGCCACAGCAGGTGATCGGCCAGTCGTTGGAAAAGGCTTTGGGTGCCGGCTGGACTGATGTCATCAGAAGCGCCAGCGCCCATGAATCCTTCGTCGACGCGCCGCGCCTGCTCATCAACGTCAACGGCATCGAGTTCGAAGCCATGATGCACCGCAGCCAGGACGCGCTGATTCTGGAACTCGAAATCCAGGACAAGGACGCTCAGGCTGTCAGTTACCTTGAGCGTACGGGCAATCTGGGCCGCATGCTGCGTCAGTTGCATGCCGCCAAGGACCTGCAGACGCTCTACGAAATCAGCGTGCGTGAAGTGCAGAAAATGACCGGTTACGACCGCGTTCTGATCTATCGCTTCGAGGAAGAAGGGCACGGTCAGGTGATCGCCGAAGCCTCTTCTCCGGCCATGGAGTTGTTCAATGGCCTGTTTTTCCCGGCTTCCGACATTCCCGAGCAGGCACGTGAACTGTACCGCCGCAACTGGCTGCGCATCATTCCTGATGCCGACTACACGCCGGTACCGCTGGTGCCGCAGCTGCGTCCTGACACCCATCAGCAACTCGACCTGAGCTTTTCGACGCTGCGTAGCGTTTCTCCGATTCACTGCCAGTACATGAAGAACATGGGCGTGCTGTCCTCCATGAGCGTCTCGCTGATCCAGGGTGACAAGCTGTGGGGCCTGATCAGTTGCGGTCACCGCACACCGCTGTACGTTTCCCACGAACTGCGCAGCGCCTGTCAGGCGCTCGGTCAGGTGTTGTCTCTGCAGATCAGTGCAATGGAAGCGCTCGACGTCAGCCGTCAGCGCGAGACCAAATTGCTGACGCTTGGCCGTCTGCATCAGTCGATGGTCGCCGCCGAAGACAACGTGTTTGATGGCCTGGCTCAACAGCCGCAGCTGCTGATGGAGCTGGTCGGTGCGACCGGTGTGGCAATCATCGAGGACCGTCAGATGCAGTGCTACGGGGTCTGTCCCGAGCCAGCGGATATCCGTGCGCTGCACAAGTGGATGATGTCCGGCAGCGAGCCCGTGTTCTCCAGCCATCAACTGTCCAGTGTTTACCCGCCTGCCGAGGCCTATCAGGCCATCGCCAGCGGCGTGCTCGCCATGAGCCTGCCCAAGCCGGTGGACAACGGTGTGATCTGGTTCCGTCCCGAGGTCAAGGAAAGCATTCAATGGAGCGGCGACCCGGCCAAACCCCTGAATCTGGAAAGCTCTGACGTCGGCATGCACCTCAGGCCACGCACTTCGTTCGAGATCTGGAAAGTCGAAATGACCGGCATCGCGACCAAGTGGAGCCATGGCGATCTGTTTGCAGCCAACGACCTGCGTCGTTCGGCACTGGAAGACGACCTGGCGCGTCAGGTCACCCGCGAGCAGCAAGCCGTACGCGCCCGCGATGAGCTGGTGGCCGTGGTGTCCCACGACCTGCGCAACCCCATGACGGTTATCTCGATGCTGTGCGGCATGATGCAGAAGTCCTTCAGCTCCGACGGACCGCATACGTCACGTCGTATTTCCTCTGCCATCGACACCATGCAGCAGGCTGCCAGCCGCATGAACGTGCTGCTTGAGGATCTGCTCGATACGTCCAAAATCGAAGCGGGTCGCTACACCATCACGCCCCAGCCGCTGGAAGTCAGCCAGATATTCGAAGAAGCCTATTCGCTGCTCGCGCCGCTGGCGATGGACAAGTCCATCGATATTTCTTTCAATGCCGAGCCGCAGCTCAAGGTCAAGGCTGATCCCGAGCGCCTGTTCCAGGTGTTGTCGAACCTGATCGGCAACGCCATCAAGTTCACTCCCAAGCTGGGTCGGATCGGCGTTGCGGCGATGTCCAACGGCGAAGAAATCGTCTTCACCGTGCGTGATTCCGGTGAAGGCATCCCACCCGACCAGTTGCCGCACATCTTCGAGCGCTACTGGACTGTCAAGGAAGGCAACCCGAGCGGCACCGGACTGGGCCTCTACATCTCGCAAGGCATCATCAAGGCCCATGGCGGGGTGCTGGCAGCCCAGAGCGAAGTGGGCAAGGGCAGTGAATTCCGCTTCACGGTGCCGCGGGCGGAGTGAGTGTGACGGGAGCGAGTAGCACTCGCTCCCGTCATCTTGTGTGCTGATGCCTTTCAATCGTTGTAACTGACATAACGTTCCATCAGATTTGGCCGAGTAAACGTGTCGATGGCATACGCGCGCTGCCACATTGCATCTACCTGCTGCTTGAATGTGTCGTCGTCCATGTCGATCCAGTAGCGCGGGTTACGACCGTTTTCCTTGTCGTATTTTTCAGTGACAGGGTCCAGATGCCGGTAGGCTTCGAACAGCGGGATGTCCGGGATCGGGCGGCTGACGTCCATGTAGTTCTGCAGAAAATCCCACAGCGCGCAGGGACGATGCTTGAAGTCGTCGGGGCCGAGCAGCGAATGAAAGTTTATCTGCCTGTCTTCATAACGATGGCGGAGCAGCAATCCGTAATACGAGCCAAAACGATCACGGGTGGTAATCATGTAGGCATCGAACTCATAGAACGGTGCGATGAACTCGTCTATCACGCCTTCCTTTCGATGGCGTTTGTAGTCGAAGATCGTGACCAGACCTGTTCGGCGGTTCAGCTCCCAGAGCGGGCCTTTGGGAGGGCGGAACCAGATGCGGGGGCAGTGGTTGATGACGATATGGCCGATGAGCCAGAAGAGTAGGGGGATGCCAAGCACTAATGGATACAGGCCGGTTAGAAGCTCAGTTGTAACTACCTGCCAAGTGTCGTCAGCAGCAACGATAACTGCGATGTGTGAAATCAAAGTGATGGGGGAAAGCATTATGAAACCCCATTTTCCAAAGTGAAGCATGAATAGCCATATCTGGGATTTAAGCGGCAGCTGTGCAAATCTAAAGCGTTCCTGGTCGTATTTTTGATGAAGTTCTACTCCTTCAAACATTCTTGGTATATAAGCTCCGTGTGATTTTTGTTTCTCTCGTTCTATTTCTGTCTCTTCCCAGAATCTCATGCTGGCGGGTGAGGATTGCTCCATGATTCCGTCTGATGTGACTTGCTGGGTCGAGCCCCAGGGTAGGCGTACTGAAGTCGAGCCGAATGATGCATGTCTTAAACAGGGTTTCTGTTTAGTGATGTTGTCGGGTCGATAAGATCTGCCGCTATAGTAAATTTGGCTTTCAGGTTTATTCATTGGAAGAGCCTTCGTGGACAACTTCATCAGCCCAAAAAGGTTGATTGATTTTAGTGAAGTCTGGCTTCGCTTGGGCAGAGCTGTATTGAGTTGGGTCCTTGAGCGCGGGTGCTGGAAAATATCGTATTTCGTTACCGCGCGTCAGAATGAATTGTGCCCTGACTGCCCATCGGAAATTATGAGTGTGCCTCGACCAATTGTCGGCATCCACTGTTTTAGGGGTCGAAAAGTAAAGTTCTAACGACTCAGTAGAGATTCGCTGACCCTTTGGCAGTTCAGCTAGATCACTCACTTCAGTACCTGTTTTGTAATACATTCCTTGTTTGTCCAGATTTCCGTTGATTCGGACCAGCCGACATTCTGCATTTATGCTTAAGCCGTCGAGACTGCCGATGAGTCCTGGTAGGCGACTTTCAATGCGAATTACTGTGTTTGCGCTCCTTATGGGTTGAGGTATTTCAGCTCTAAAATTGAATTTGGCTTGAGGCTCATAGACGGGGTTTTTACTGATGCTGATTCGGATGCCTGCTAGCAAACTTATCAGGCGATATAGGGCTTCCGTTGGGTCTTGTAAATGCTGATCAATAGTGTCCGCCTTGCCAAACGGTCCGCTTTTCAACCATGTCTCTAGGGGCGTTGCACTTAGGATTAAAATTAGCCCAATCCCGATGCTTAGCAATAATAACGCAAGCCAGCCAAGCGGGTTGAGCCCCATGAATATTGTCGCACCTCCGAATGCTGAGCCTGCTACAGTTGCCAGTCCCCCTGCGGATATAATTAGGTAGCCGTACATGGCCGGATCGTCCCACTGCCATGCATGCCATGCATCGTATAGGTTGACTCCGGCCAGAAGTGACCCTGAAAGCAGCTGTGCGCTAAGCCGAAGTGATAACTGTTTGGTCAGTGCACCTCCGAGCTTCGCTCCAAGCCATCTGCCTGCTACTTCGTCAGAGATTGTGTAGAAGATTTTTCTACTTAATATTTGTGTTGATTGAGCACCTGTTAACTTAACCGCTAACGCTTCTCCTGCAATAGTTAAATCCGTAATTGCTGCAATCATCCCTACACCGGCACGCAGAGAGTTTTTCTCGCGTATGGTTTGTCTCAACGCATCTCCCTCCGAACTCACATTCCAAATCTCCAACATCAACACCGCCACACAAAACCGTGTCGATGCCAGAAACCGGTAAACAGGCCCGCTCTTCGTCGCATCCAGGTTTTCAATGGCCTGACTCAACCCGCTTCTCGCCCGAACATAGGCGTTCTCCGCCTTGCCAACCGCATGCCCGGCTTCCTGAGCCGCTTTCAGTTTGCGGTTGATGTCTCCGACCAGTCGTGCGGTTTTGTGTGTGCGGGGGATCACCAGTACGTGGTGTTCGCCTGAGGTCAGGGGGCCGTGTGGGTTGAACGGGGGATCGATGTCGCGGAACGGGTTGCCGTTCGGGTCCAGGTATTCGCCGTAGCGTGCGTTGGGCATGGCGCTTCGGGTCGGCAGGTCTTCGAGGCCGAATATATAATGCTGCGGAGTGACCCGGTTTCGTTTCAACAGGAACGCCGCGCCGAAATGCTCCGGCATCATGCTGCGCAGTTGCTGAACGCCCCGGCCCTGGCGGTTGATGTTGATCCTGCGTGCGTTGGACACAGGCTCGTCGCGGGCTTTGGCCAGTTGATCGATGGCCGATTGGCTTTTGGTGTCAGCCTTGGCAGCAGCGACTTTACTGGAGGCAAGCGTCTGTTCGGCTCGCCCGACAGCGTTTTCGGCGGCATCGACTGCGCCTTGCAGGTTCTCGAAGATGCCGACCAGTGCAGCGGTTGTGGCTTTGCCGTTGTTGATGAGGAAGAAGTTCTGCAGGCTGTCACCCGCCAGCAGGTTGGCCAGCAGCGTTGCGTCCAGCGTGAGCTGAGTGGCGGGATCGGGTGCCGGAAAGTTCTCGAAACGTGCCAGTTCGGTTGCGCGAAAGCGACCGTCGCCCAGGTTCCTGTCTTCGTCGAGTGGCGCCTCATAAGGCCTGCAGACCGACTCCAGGTCGCTTTCGGGCCAGAGCATGAGGTGCAACGGATGCGTGCTGTCGTTGGTTATCTGCGACAGCAGTGTCTGACCCTGACTGACCTTGGCTTCCAGAAAACCCACCTGCGTGACCGCATCCACGATCGTGCCGCCCGGCGCCAGCGGATCCACGTTTGAAGGCGTGAGTGCGAGTGTCGTCAGGGTTCGGCTCAGGTTATAGAGTGCTGCCACATATTCGAAGCCATCCTGGCTCAAGTGATCGGCGACAGTCTGGAGCGTTATGCCGCGTTGAAGGCTTTCAACCAACAGATTCTGAACGGCGATCATGTGACGCCACGCCAGCGCTCGCTGGACGGTGGCGGTGCATTGGTTAACGGCTTGTCGGCCCGTATCCGAGAGCGAGGTGATCACTTCATTCAGCGGGTTTTTCGCGCCTCCTATCGTTGGCGGAACGATCAACTGATGCACCAGCAGAGCACTGGCGTGATGAGGATGCTGGATGGCGTACCTGGCGCACATACCGAGCAGGTGCTGATGGGTGTCGAGTCGCTGTCGCAAATGGCGCATTCGGTGACAAGAGTCATCGAGCAGCACGCCGCAGACCTGACGCTGGCGAGCTTTGCTCAACACATCAGTGACACCTGGTTGAGCTTCCCAAAGAACAAGGTTATCGGTTGAATCGTCTTCACCGGCAGGCAAGCTGGCCTGCATGGCATCGGTAAGCGCCGACAGCTCCAGATAATGCGTGTCCCTGACCGCTCTGCCTTGGTCAGCTTCGGCAAGAAAGGCGTTTGCCTGTTCGAGCGCCTTGGCCGGAAACTGGCCTGACAGGTCACATAGATAAAAGGCGGGGTGATCCAGCAGCCGTTCGTAACCGGGCTGGCGTGCGCGTTGGGGGGCTGCGAGGCTGACGGGAAATACTGACAGTTCGAGATTCAGACGTGCGGCGGTGATTGGCGCAAGTGTGAGCTGCTGAACCTTGTCGAGCATGTTGAAGCCTGAAAATGCCTTGAGCATGGCCTCGCCGTCAGGCCTGCCCTTGTACAGGCGGTTGAAGCGCTCTTTCGAATAACTGAGGTCCGGTCTGCTGCAGCGCTGGGTTCTCAGCGCTGCATCCTGTTCCAGACGCTCCAGTCGGGACGCGCTGAGCTGTATTTCGGAAAAACACAACTCCACATCCAGCACACGCCGGTCGTTCCACATTCCGGGCAACCAGATGTCCTCAAGCGCCACGCCGATGGCGGCCCGTTCGCCGCGTGTAAAGCCTTCGTCCTGACGAAAGCGGGCGACATCAATGTCATGGTAGGTCGTGCCGGTATCGCTGATCCTTACTTCCAGTTCACGCCATAGCCTTTGCCGATAGAACACGTACACGTAGCCTGCGCGGGCCAATACCGGCGTGCCAAGGTCGTATGGGTTTTTCGAACCGGGCAGGGCGACAAAGGGCAGCACCGGGATGATCTGGTTGAATTGTGCATCGGCCTGTCGTGGAGTGATTTTCGTGTCACCGAGCAGTGGCAGACGTATCGGTTCGCCTTCGGTGGTCGCAATTTCGAGTTCCAGCTGCGTCTCGGCAACGTGGTCCCAGACCTCCAGCCTGCAACTGTACGGCTCTCTTTCCAGCGTCTCGGGACGGGAAGGGTAGGTGCATCCGCCATCCTTGCTGTTCAGCAGCAGTTTCTGATGGGGTGCGTGATCCTTGCCCATGACCTGAACGATCAGTTTGCCTGTTTCACAGCACGGGCCTGAACTCAGGCTGCCGATGGTCATTGGACAAGCTCCTTGTGTTGCGCAGACTGCAGCAGCAGGCCTCGCAGTGTGTTCAAACGTTCTTCTCCGGTGCCGCTGTACTGACGTGGCGGAGATTCCTGCCCGGGGTTTTGTGCGCGCAGCGACAGGTAGCGATTCATGAGCGTCGGGTCTGTTGCGAAGCCGTGAGCCATGCCCTCGTCCAGGTAGTCGAGTGCCCTGGGAAAGTCAGTGCCGGTTTGTTTTTTCCACCAGTCATAGGCGAAGCGCTCACGCTCCTGACGGCGGAAGGCGTCTTCCTGGGCGTCGCTCAGTCTCGGTGTGGTTGGCTGGGCCGGAGGTGTCCAGCGGGAGACCTGAGGATTGTCGAGGCTCATCCAGCGCTGGTTGCCTTGCGCAAGGTCTGGCCAGGTTCCGCCATACCACGACAATCGGGAAATGGGTCCCAACCATGGCGCTTTCTCTTCGGCGGTGCCGGTTGTGAAGAAATAGCTGGCCGTTACGGGATTCGAATAACGCAGGACGCCTCGGCGGATTTCCTCAAAATTGACGATCAACACATGTCTGAGATGCGCGAGCAGAATGTCGTGGTGAAACGGACTCTCGATGATCAGCCCAGGCCAGCTTTCCGGGTCGTTGTGGACCGTCTGCAACAGGCGGTCGTCGTCGGTCGCGGCTACCCACAAGGGGCTCTTGTCCCGATAGGGTGCAAGTTCTGTCTTGTCGAACAGCATCCGAGGCTTGGGATCCGGCAGCAGTTGATAAAGCTTTTCCAGCAGGTGGTCGGTACGCTCCAGCAGCAGGCAGGTCTTCATGATCTGCCTCCTTCCTGCAACGCCTTGCGACAACCGCAGTCGGGCAGCGGACAGTCAGCGGGTGTTCCGCCTTCAGGCTTTTGACAGAGCTGGGACAGCGGAACCGGCTCTGCCAGCCGCTGCGTCAACAACTCGCCTGCTGTTTCTGTCAGAACCATTTTGACAAGACCCGGCAGGTTCGGCATCGCGCCGCTGCCCGTCGCAGGCATGCCTCCCGAGTTCAGTTTCACCAACGGTCCGCTCACCGTTACCCCTCCCGAGTCGATCTTGATAAAGCTGCCACCCACTTTCAGGGTGATTTCCATGCCTGCCTCGATCACCACCTGATCACCTGCGTTGATGTGAACTTCATGGCCGACGTCTGCCAGCAGTGCTTCGCCGACCTTGATGTGTTGCTTGCCGCTCACGGTCAGGTGATCGTCCGTGCGCACTTCAGTCAGGCGGTTGCCGTCGACTATGCGATGCTCCTCGGCCTTGAATTCGCTGTAGCTGTTGGCCTCGACCCGGTCATGCCGTTCGTGGCCGACGCGGATTTTCTGGTCGTGCTGGATGTTCTGGTCCCAGTCGCGCTGGGCGTGGACGTAGATCTGCTCCTGACCGGCGCGGTCCTCGATGCGCAGTTCGTTGGAGCCTTTGCCGCCTGGGCTGCTCAGGGTCTTGAATACGCTGCGGGTCTGGTGGGCGGGCAGCGGGTAGGGCGGGGTGTGTTCAGCGTGGTACAGACAGCCGCTGATCAAAGGACGGTCGGGATCGCCTTCGATGAAGGTCACCAGCACCTCCATGCCGACCCTTGGAATGACCATGCCGCCATAGCGGTCACCCGCCCAGCTCGAAGACACGCGCAGCCAGCAACTGCTCTGATCCGTGACCTGACCATCGCGATCCCAGTGGAACTGGACCTTGACGCGGCCATGTCTGTCGCAATGAATCTCTTCACCCGCCGGGCCAGTCACGACGGCTGTCTGGCTACCGGCAATGCGCGGTTTGAAATGGCGCAGGGATGGTCGAAACTGGACTGATCCGGGTATGGCCCTGAAGGTGTTGCGATAGCCCTGGCGCAACTCGCCTGCGCCCGAGTGTTCGTTTGATGCTGCCGCTTCCAGCACTTGCGGCTGACGACCTTCATGCCGGATCTCGGTCAGCAGCCAGAGTGCGTTCCAGGCTGTCTGGGGATGCTCGCTCAGTGGCAGGAAATGCCCGCTGACCAGCCGTGGCTGATCGCTGCGCCCTTCGGCAAGCCGGTAGTCATGACGATGGCGCTCCAGAGCGCGGGCGGCCAGATGGCTGCCGCGGTCGCGGTGGGTAAAGAGGCCGGGGTAATCGTAGTCCTCAAGGTCCGGGCGGGCGTCGCCGGGTACTGCGCCTTGCATGGTCAGGCGCGGTTTCTCGAAATGGTAATCGCGGCGCGTGGTGCGGCTCGGTCGGGTTTCCAGACGCAGGTTGAAGCGCTGGATGACGGGTGTGTCGGCGACCATTGCACTGTCTTGTCGATACACCACGGGCACCAGTGTGGGAAACACCGCCTGATCTTCGCCGAACACCAGCAGATGGGCAGTCGGGCTGTGTTCGAAGTGGTAATGCAGGCCTTCTTCCTCGCAGAGGCGCTGAATGAAGTGTAGGTCCGATTCGTGGTACTGAACGCAGTACTCGCGTTCGGGATAGACGCTGGCCAGCTGGAAGCGATAAGTGGTGGCCAGCAGGCCATGCTCTTCCAGTATCCGGGCAATAATCTGCGGCACCGTACGGTGCTGAAAGATCCGTTGGTTGGTGCGGTGGCCGAGGCGAGCCAGATGCGGACGGAGGGTGACCGAGTAACGGGTCAGGCGTTGCCCGGAATCGCCCTGGGCGACACGGTCGATCAGCCCGTGAATACCACTGTTGTCGGGTGCAAACTGCAGAAAGGCAGGTCTGTTCAGCAGGCTTTCCAGATCCAGTCCTGACGACTCGCTGACCAGCTCCAGCGTAAAGGCGAACGGCTGACTGATCGCTTCGTGGCCCTTGAAGGCGAGTACCTGAAAGCCATGATCGATGCCATCAAGGTTGAGCGTGAAACAAGTCTGGTGCGCAGACATCCCGAATCCCTCTGTACCAACAGGCAACCGCGCCCATCGAATACAGATGCCTATAACAAGATACGTGCCTGATTATTTTTAACCCATAAAAACAAAGGGATAGAGAGGTATTAAGGATGGTTTGATTGTTTTTTGATCTGTTTTTCGGTGATTTCCGCGCAAGATTTTGCGCACCTGCGCAAATGTCTGCAAAGCGGGCCAATCGCATTGGCCTGCATGGCTCGGAACAGGCCTTATCAGTCACGCCTGTGCAATAAGTTGCGCATCAGCGGATGAGCCCAAGGGGCCGACAAACGCGACACTTTCAGGTGTAAGCCAAGAGTCGTCCGCAGGTCACGACGCCGATCCAGAGTGCGATTGAAAGCACGGCATGAAATCTGGCGACACAGGGTGCGGCCAGCCGTGTGTTCCAGTGCGTCACCGAGCGGTAGACGCCCACATGAAAGAGCATGGCATTGGTGCCGGCCGCTGCGATCAGGCACAGTTTGAGGATGAACACACCGTTGTTGACGAACTCATCGGGGTGAGCGGCAAACATCATCACCCCGGCCGGCACGATCAGCAGCAGTGCCGCCAGCGCCCAGACCAGCAGATGGCGGGCGAGCGCGGTAATCGGGATGTCCTTCGACCACCCCAGCACGCGCAGGTCGAACAGGATCACCGAGCCGACCAGCACGGTAAAACCGACGATGTGCACCACTTCCATGATTGGGTAAAGCCAGATCTCGTTACGCATGGCCTGACCGAGGGGTGACGCTTCCAGCCAGACCAGCCATGAGCCGTCGTTGACGACCGCCATCATCGAAGCTCGACAGTCTTGCCGTTGATGGTGATGCGCTCGGCTCTCACCTCTTCAGACCGGGTGCGATTCTGATAGCCGACGACAGTTGCCTGCGTATCGTTCGCCAGCATTTGCGGGGTCAGCCCGCGGTTTTCCATGCGCGAGGGCGGTGCCAGCACCACGGTCCAGGTCTTGTCGGCGGTTTTGAGATGAATGAAGCCATGAGGGTTGGCGTATCCGCTTTGCGAGATAGTGCCGCTCAGCTCAAGTGGCTTATCGGTGTCGTACTCGCTCCAGCCGTGGTGGGCGAAGGCGGCGGTCGCAACCATCAAAAGGGACACGCCGAGGCTCTTGTGCATGAGGTTCATGGCACGGTTTCTCCTGCAAAGACGATGGGATGACATCAAGTCGATGCAGACAAGTGAATCAGCTGAGACGAAAAGGGCGACGCGTACAGCTGTTTGTCCGACGGATGGAAATTCGAGACTTCCACGGTAGCCAGTTACCGTGGAAAGTCGTGATCGGTTGGAAGAGACTCAGGCCTTCGCGCCAACCTTCGCTGCCGACTGACGGCTGATGCGCAAGGCAACCAGGCTGCCGACGATGGTCAGCGCCGCCAGGGAATAGAGGGCCATGGTGGTCGAGCCGGTCTGGTCCTTGATCCAGCCCACCAGATAGGGGCTGAGGAAGCCCGCCATCTGCCCGATCGAGTTGATCAGGGCCAGGCCGCCCGCCGCAACGCTGGCGCTGAGCAGGGCGGTCGGCAGTGGCCAGAACATGGGCAGGCTGGTCAGCGCGCCCATGGTGGCGATGGTCAGGCCGAGGATCGCCACGAGTGGCACGCTGGCAAAGTTGGCCGCGATGATCAGTCCTGTTGCACCCATCAACATCGGCACCACCAGATGCCAGCGGCGTTCGTTACGCAGGTCGGCGGAGCGGCCGACCAGCAGCATGAAGACACCCGCCATCAGATAGGGCACCGCGCTGATCCAGCCGATCACCAGCGCATCGCTGAAACCCAGGTTCTTGATGATCGACGGCAGCCAGAAGTTGATCGCGTAGACGCCGCTCTGAATGCAGAAGTAGATGAAGCCCAGAATCCAGATGAAGGGCATGGTCAGTACCGACGCCACCGAGCTCTTCCCTTGTACCGGGCGATTGAGTTCGTCCTGAGTGATGTCGGTCTTGACCCGCTGCCGTTGCTCGGGCGTCAGCCAGCGTGCGTCTTCGACCTTGTCGCAGAGCAGGAAGAACGCCAGTACGCCCAGCGCAACGGTCGGCAGGCCTTGAATCAGAAACATCCACTGCCAGCCCGCCATGCCGCCCTGGCCTGCGGCGAAGTGGTTGAGGATCCAGCCGGAGAACGGTCCGCCCAGTAACCCGGACACCGGAATCGCCGACATGAACAAGGCCATGATCCGGCCGCGTCGCTGGTTCGGGTACCAGCGCGAAAGGTAGAGGACGATGCCGGGGAAGAAACCTGCTTCGGCCATGCCGGTCAGGAACCGCAGCACGTAGAACTCGACTGGCGTGGTGACGAACAGCAGGCAGGTGGAGAACATGCCCCAGGTGATCATCATCAGCCCGATCCAGCGCCGTGGGCCGAAACGGTTGAGCGCCAGATTGCTGGGCAGCCCGCACAGCACGTAGCCGATGAAGAAGATACCGGCACCCAGGCCGTAGACCGTTTCGCTGAAACTCAGGGCGTCGAGCATCTGCAGCTTGGCGAAGCCGACGTTCACGCGGTCAAGGTAGTTGAACAGGTAGCAGATGAAGATAAACGGGATAAGGCGCAGGGTGATGCGACGATAGACATGATTGCCGTCAGCGTCGCCAACCTCGCGAACCGGAGAGTTGGACATGGCGTCAGTTCCTCAGAGCTTGTTATTTTTATGCAGCTTGCCGGGGGCTTTCCGATCATAGGGAGCCTGCAGACAAAACGCTTTGGGGCTTTGCACGGCTGAGATAGTTGGGTGTTGTGTGGTTGCACAAAGGACCTGGCGGTGCATGGCTTTTCGACTGCGCCAGTCGGCAGCAAGTGTGACGCGGAGCGTTACGGGCGGCATGCCCACGCGATGGGCACGATCAACTCTCCAATGCATGATCGTTCCTCACGCTGCGTGGGAATGCCGCTCAGGACGCTCCGCGTCCGGGATGCCTGCCTATGCGCAGAGCGGGAAGGTCAATTCGAAGCGCCCATTATTCGATGGCCTCGTAAGGCAGCCCCACATAATTCTCGGCAATGGTCCTGCGTCCGGCCTCTGAGCCGACGTAGTAGTCCAGTTCGGTCTGCTGGATACGCTGACTGAAGGCGTCGGTGTCGGGAAAGTTGTGCAGGATCGAGGTCATCCACCAGGAAAAGCGCTCGGCTTTCCAGATACGGCGCAAACAGATCTGCGAGTACTTTTCCAACAGGTCGGTGCGGCCTTCCTGATAGACCTTGAGCAGGATGCGGTACAGCGTGCTCACGTCGCTGGCGGCCAGGTTCAGGCCCTTGGCGCCGGTGGGCGGGACGATGTGCGCAGCGTCGCCGAGCAGGAACAGGCGGCCATACTGCATCGGCTCAACCACGAAGCTGCGCAGCGGGGCGATGCTTTTCTCGATGGACGGACCCGTCACCAGACGTTCGGCCAGATGGGCAGGCAGGCGCGATTTGAGTTCGTCCCAGAAACGCTCGTCCGACCAGTCCTCGACGCGTTCATCTGCGCTGACCTGAACGTAATAACGCGTCCGAATCGCCGAACGCATGCTGCACAGCGCAAAGCCGCGCGGATGGTTGGCGTAGACCAGTTCGTCGTTGACCGGCGGGGTGTCGGCCAGCACGCCGAGCCAGCCGAACGGGTAGACGCGCTCGAAGACCTTCAGTGCCTCGGCCGGAATTGCCTGCCGTGACACACCATGGAAGCCGTCACATCCGGCAATGTAGTCACAGTCCAGGCGCACGGTTTCGCCATTTTTGACGAACGTCAGGTAAGGTCGGTCGGTCTTGAGGTCATGGGGCTGGACGTCTTCGGCGTCATAGACCGTCATGGCACCGCACGCGGAGCGGGCCTGCATCAGGTCGCGGGTCACTTCGGTCTGGCCGTAGACCATCACGGTTCGGCCATTGGCCAGGCTTTTCAGGTCGATGCGTTCGCAGCGCCCGTCGAAGGCCAGCTCGAAACCGTCGTGAATCAGGCCTTCAGCGTCCATGCGCTCGCTGACACCGGCTTCGCGCAGCAGATCGACCATGCCCTGCTCAAGCACCCCGGCACGAATGCGGGAAAGGATGTAGTCGGGGTTCTTGCGTTCAACGATGACGTTGTCGATACCGGCACGTTGCAGCAACTGGCCCAGCAGCAGTCCGGACGGGCCTGAGCCGATGATGGCGACTTGGGTTTTCATGGAAATGACCTTTCTGTGATCCCTGCCAGCCATGGCTTGCGGGATGTGTTTGTTTTTGTCTCCTGCATTTTTAATAGATGGAAGCAGGATAAGAAGGCAATATCCAGCACATTACCTGGACTTTTCGAGGGTCTTGCGAGGATCGAACGATGCCCAGAACAGCGCCTGTTTCCGTTCCCGTTTTCAAGCTTTACGGCGAAACCACAGCGTGGCCGACGCCAGACCTGATCCACTGCGAATCGATTCCCGAGCGCAGCAAAAGGCATGAATGGGAGATCAAGCCCCATCGCCATGGTGATCTGGTTCAATTGCTGTACGTCCAGTCCGGTCGCGCGGTGCTGAAGGTCGAAGACGTGGTGCACCAGGTCGATACGCCGTCGCTGCAAGTGGTGCCCGCGCTCAGCGTGCACACCTTCAAGTTTGCCGAGGATATTCAGGGGCACATTCTCAGCCTGGCGCGGCCGTTGGTTGAACAACTGGAAGCGGCGCTGGATATTTCGGCCATCGGCACGGCCCGTTGTCATGTTCTGGGCGACGACAGCGTCTACGTGGATACGCTGTTCAGCGCGATTGCCCGCGAGTATCGCCAGCGCAAGCCGGGTCGCGATCTGATGCTGCAGTCGTTGATCAACGTGCTGATGGTCTGGCTCAGCCGACGGGGCAGCGAGCAGCGGGGTGATGACAGTCAGGTGCTGGATCGCGGCCGCGAGCATTTGCAGGTGTTCATGCATCAACTGGAAGGAAGCTTCCGTGAACACTGGTCCATCGAGCAGCACGCGCAGCGCATGGGGCTCAGCGCGGCGCATTTGAATGCGCTGTGTCGGCGACTGTGCAACCAGTCGGCGTTACAGATCATCAACCAGCGTCTGCTGCTGGAAGCCAAGCGCAATCTGGTCTACACGACCATGACAGTGAATCAGGTATCCGACAGCCTGGGGTTTTCCGAACCGGCCTATTTTTCCCGATTCTTCAAGCGTGCCACCGGACAGTCACCCAGCCAGTTCCGCCAGCAGAAATGAAAACGGGGCGCTTCAGAGCGCCCCGTTGTCTGTCCGCCTTGTCGAGCGGTCAGGTCACAACCTGGTAGCACGGCACATAGGCTGCGCCACCCGGCAGCTTCATGCGGTGCTGCTCGACGAACGCCTTAAGCAATTTGTCCAGCGGCTGCATGATCGATGGATCGCCGTGGATCTGGTACGGGCCGTGTTCTTCGATCAGGCGAATGCCCTTGTCCTTGACGTTGCCCGCCACAATGCCGGAGAACGCCCGACGCAGGTTGGCCGCCAGCTCATGAGACGGAATGTCGTGGTTGAGCTGCAATCTGGCCATGTTTTCGTGGGTCGGATCAAACGGGTGCTGGAAGCTCTCTTCGATCTTCAGCAGCCAGTTGAAGTGGAACGCATCGTTGCGCTCGCGACGGAACTGACGCACCTCTTTCAGGCCCTTGGCCATATGGCGCGCGACTTCTGCCGGGTTGTCGATGATGATCTGGTAGTGACGTTGCGCCTCTTCGCCCAGTGTGGCGCCGACGAACGCGTGCAGTTGTTGCAGGTAGGGTTCGGTGTTCTTCGGACCGGTCAGGACCACCGGGAACGGCACGTCCTTGTTGTCCGGGTGCATCAGGATGCCCAGCAGGTACAGGAACTCTTCGGCCGTGCCTGCGCCGCCCGGAAAGATGATGATGCCGTGGCCGACGCGCACGAAGGCTTCTAGGCGCTTTTCGATGTCAGGCAGGATCACCAGTTCGTTGACGATCGGGTTCGGCGCTTCGGCGGCGATGATGCCCGGCTCGGTCAGGCCCAGGTAGCGGCCACCGACGATCCGTTGCTTGGCGTGAGCGATGGTCGCGCCTTTCATCGGGCCTTTCATGACGCCGGGGCCGCAGCCGGTGCAGATGTCCAGACTGCGCAGGCCCAGCTCGTGGCCGACCTTCTTGGTGTATTTGTATTCTTCGGTGTTGATCGAGTGGCCGCCCCAGCACACCACCATTTTAGGTTCGACACCGGCGCGCAGGGTACGGGCGTTGCGCAGCAGGTGGAACACGTAATCGGTGATGCCCTGAGAGTTGCTCAGGTCGATGCGCTGGCTGTCCAGTTCGCTTTCGGTGTAGACGATGTCGCGCAGGGCGCTGAACAGCATTTCACGGGTGCTGGCGATCATCTCGCCATCGACGAAGGCATCGGCCGGAGCGTTGAGCAGCTCCAGGCGCACGCCACGGTCCTGCTGATGAATGCGGACCTCGAAGTTCTCGTAGGCCTCAAGAATGGTCTTGGCGTTATCGACATGGGCGCCAGTATTGAGAATGGCCAGGGCGCACTGGCGGAACAGGGTGTAGGTGCTGCCTGAGCCCGCAGCGCTGAGCTGCTGGACTTCACGTTGGGACAGGGTTTCAAGGCTGCCTTTTGGGCTTACCGTGGCGTTAATCACTTGTCTTGGGATCATTCTATTTTCCATTAGAGCGATGCAGTCGAGGCGGCAGGGCCTGCGCATCAGGATGGTGAGCATCGAAGACGTTCACGCCTGACGGTATTTTCTACAGCACTTGGGCGCGAATGCAAACGCCGGGCCTCGCTTGCTGCGTATTCGAGGGTGCAGGCGTCGTCTGAGGGACTGAAAGTCATATAAAGCAGGCACTTGATCGAAACGCCATGCGGCTGAATTTTGACGCACAAGCGGGCCAATAGTGAACCTGACCCATTTAACAGGGTCTGTTAGCTGATGGACTCTCTGGACAGCCTGTGGAAGTGGCTGCCGATATAAAGGATTGCAGGCGTTTTTCAACGCGCCTGATAGGCAGACAGCCCGTCCAGGCAGGAGTTGCAATTGATTTGCCGCTCGCCAGATCCATCGTTAGCCGGCCCGTACGTCGGGGCTTTATTTTCATTCCAGACAAAGATAATCATTGCCATGTCTCGTCATCTTTCAGCACTGCTTTCTCGTGCCCCTGGCCTGTTCACTGCTTCGCGTCATCTCCTCGGCACCGGTCTGCTGGGCGCCGTGCTTTGCGTTCTTACACCCATTACCGCTCAGGCGGCGGACAGCGAGCGCTGGGTGAGTGACAGCCTGACCACCTACGTGCGCAGCGGTCCGACTGACGGGCATCGCATTGTCGGCACGCTCAAGTCCGGGCAGAAAGTGGAACTGCTCAGCACCTCGGGCAATTTCAGCCAGGTGCGAGGCGAGGGGGGCAGCACCGTGTGGATCCCCAGCAGTGATCTGCAGGAAGTCCCTGGCCAGGCTGAGCGCGTGCCGCAGCTGACCCAGCAGGTCGCAGAACTCACCGAACAATTGAACGGCATCGACGACACTTGGAAAACCCGCGTGCAAGGCATGCAGGAAACCCTGGATGCGCGCAAGAAGCTGGTCGATGAACTGGAAGCGCGTACCAAGACCCTCAACGATCAACTGGCTGACTCACAGGCCGAGCTGCGTTCCACTCAGGCCCGCCTGGGTGACGAGAACAAGCAGGTGATGATGCGCTACATGGTCTACGGTGGCAGCATTGCTGGCGCTGGACTGCTGGTCGGTCTGATCCTGCCGGCCCTGACCCGGGGCCGCAAAAAGAACGACGGCTGGGTGTAACGCTCTATGCGCATGCCGCAGCCCTCGAGCGTCGGGGCGCTGCGGTGCAGGGCAATCCTGCGATGTGACTCGCTTCTCCGTAATAGCCTCTGCGCTCCTGCTTTTTTGATCCGCCTCGCAAAAAATCCTGCCTGTCCTCGATGCAATCAGTCGCGAAGTCGATGTTCGCTCTATAGTTTCTGCCTGAGTGGTCGAAAAACTGGCTGTTGCCCTGAACTGAATCACGCGATAGAGCGATCAGGGCTATATGTGGCATGTGGCCATTAGTTAACATGCGCATCGATGCTGGACCTGGAAAAGTCGTTCAGGCCTTGGGTCTTATATTTTCACCCTCTCCTGTGTAGGAATCCGGATGCTGGCGTACAACCAAAAAAGCTTTCTTATCGTTGATGACTTCTCCGACTTTCGCAGTTCGGTGCGGTCGATGCTGCGTGAGCTGGGCGTCAAGGAAGTGGACACCGCCGACTCCGGCGAGCAGGCCCTGCGCATGTGCTCGCAAAAGCGTTATGACTTTGTGCTGCACGATTTCAATCTGGGCGATGGCCGCAAAAACGGTCAACAGGTGCTCGAAGACCTGATGGTCGAGCGACTGCTGAGCTACGAAAGCGTTTTCATCATGGTCACCGCCGAGAACAGTCAGGCCATGGTCATGAGCGCCCTGGAGTGGGAGCCCGACGGCTACCTGACCAAACCGTTCAACCGCGCAGGCCTGGCCCAGCGCCTGGAAAAGCTGGTGCAGCGCAAGAACCTGCTCAAGCCGATTCTGCAGGCGCTGGACCGTCGCAAGCCCGCCGAAGTGCTGGTCGCGTGCAACAAACTGATCGAGCAGGATCCGCGCTATGCACCGTTGTGTCTGCGCTACAAGGCCGATGCGCTGCGTGATCTGAAACAGAACGAGCCGCTGGAAGCGTTTCTCAGGACCATCCTTGCCGACCGTGCCACGCCCTGGGCGTATGCCGCGCTGGGCAGCCTGCTGCTCAAGCGCGGCAAGGTCACCGAGGCGGAGGCCGTTTACGAACAGGCGATCAAGGCCTTTCCGACCATGCCTGCGTTGTACGATGGTCTCGCCGAGGTGCTAGTGACCCGCGGCGATGCCAAGCGTGCGCAAAGCGCCTTGGAGAACGCCGTGCGCCTGTCGCCATTGGCGGTACGTCGCCAGAAGATGCTGGGCAAGCTGGCGATGGGCAACGAAGATTTTGAGAGCGCTTCCAAGGCCTTTCGTCAGGCCGTTTCTCAAGGTGCACATTCACGTTTCAAGGACCCGGAAACCAACCTGGGTCTGGCCCATGCCCTGATCAGCAAGGGTGGCGATCAGGGGCTGGATGCGCGCACGCGTGTCGAGATCAACAACGCGCTGGGCGATGTGGCCAAGGAACACACCAACGACGAAGGTCTTCAAGTGCGCACGCGCCTTATGAAAGCCGCCAGTCTGCAGCACTCGGACCCGGAAACCGCCGCCAAGCTCACCGAGCAGGCGATGGCCAGGCTTGAAGGTATGGAGCAGTTCCTCAGTGCCGACGCAGCCCTGCTGGTGGCGTCACAGCTCAAGCAGCTGGGTCAGGAAGAAGCGGGCGCGGGCGTGCTGAAAAACTGCGCGGAAGTCTATGGTGATGACCCGGCCGTGATGAAAAGCGTGGCCAGCATGACCGACGATCCCGCCATTCTGGGTGCTAATAAGGCCGCCATCGATTTCAACCTGCAGGGCGTGCGCAGCTACAAGGCGGGCAACCTGCCGGAGGCGCAGGAGCATTTCCGTCGTGCGCTGGCCTTGCAGCCCAAGAACATCAGTATCGCGCTGAACATGGCGCAGTCGCTGCTGCATCCGGGGCAGAACCTCGGGCAGGCGGGACTCGAGGAATGTCGCGCCAGCCTGAAAATGGTCGGCATGATCCCGGACAGCGATTCACGTTATGAGCGTTATCAGAAACTCAGGGAAAGGGCGTTTGGCGCATGAGCGAAGAGCAGCAACAGGGACTCGATTTTTCCATGGTGATTGCTTCCACCGTGCACGACATGAAGAACTCGCTGGCAACGCTGACCCAGGCGCACAGCGAGTGGCTGGCGAAGCTCTCCGTCCAGCAACGCGACACCCCGGAGCATGGGGTGATCGAGTACGAGTTCGCCAACCTCAACGGCATGCTGGTGCAGTTGCTGGGCCTGTACAAACTCGGGGTCAACCAGCTGCCTTTGCGTCCCGATTATCACGAGCTGGACGATTTCATCGAGGCGCAATTGGCGCATCATCAGGAGGTGCTGGCCAGTCGCGGTATCGCCGCTCGTGTGGATATCACGGATGCAAGCCCACTGGGATTTTTCGACCGCGAACTGGTCGGATCGGTGGTGGGCAATATCATCGTCAACGCGATTGGTTTTGCCCGCGAGCAACTGGCTATCAGCCTCGGCGAACAAGACGGTCAGTTGAAAATCACCATCAATGACGACGGCCCCGGTTACCCGGCTTACCTGATCGAGCGCCAGACCGATTACGTGCAGGGCATCAATCAAGGCACTGGCAGCACCGGCCTGGGTCTTTACTTTGCCGCACACATTGCCCGCTTGCATGTGCGCAACGGCATCCAGGGGCGGATCGAGATCGCCAACGGCGGAGTGCTGGGCGGAGCGATGTTCAGCATCTATCTGCCCTGAGCGAAAGAAGCAGTCGCACCTCTTCATTATATTGACGCAGCGCGCGGTGCCCGCGCCGAATCACCGAGGCCTTGAGCGTCATCTTTTTGGCTTTCAGGCCTCCGCGTATTGCCTCCTGCCTACTGAAACCCCGTATTCACGGCACCTTCATCTGTTCAACAGCTTGGTTCGATTATTGCTATATCGCTCTCAGGCGTCGGCTTCGGTCTTCGCAAAATCAATTCAATAGCGGGCTGTCCGGGAGCATAGAGATGGAAGACAAAGTACTCAGGCTGATCGAAGAAGCGATGGAAGCAGACGAAGGCAGTCTGAGCCGGGGGCAGAACCTTGACTGGGATTCCATTGCGGTCCTGACATTCATGTCGCTGGCCGACGAACATCTGGGCAAGACCCTGGCAGCCAATCGTCTCAACGGCTGCAAGACGGTGGACGATGTGATTGATCTCGTCACAGAGAAGTAAGTCGTCAGTCTCTTTTCAAATCGTATGAATCGGCCCTCAAGGGGAATGTTGGGTGGTGAGTAGTCCTTTTTCACTGAGCGGCAAAGTGGTGATGGTGACAGGTGCCTCTTCCGGTATCGGCAGCCAGGTTGCGATCTGGTTGAGTCAACAGGGCGCGCGCGTGGTGCTGGTGGCCAGAAATACCGAGCGCCTTGAAGCGACAAGGCTTCAGCTCCATGGCGAAGGTCATGGGGTCGAGCCTTTCGATCTGCTGGAGGGTGCTGCTGTTTCAGGCTGGATGCGCAACCTGGCGAAGACCTACGCGCCCTTTGACGGGCTGGTGCATGCCGCTGGCGTGCAGATGCCCATGCCGATTCGGGCATTGGGACTCGAGCAGTGGGAGACGGTATTCGCCACCAACGTGACCTCCGGCTTTTCGCTGGTCAAGGCCTTCAGGCAGAAAGGGGTGTTCGTTCAGGGTGCCAGCATCGTGCTGCTCTCGTCGGTGATGGCTCAGGCTGCCCAGCCTTCCCTGATGGCTTACTGCGCCAGCAAGGGTGCGGTTGAGTCAATGGTCCGCGCTGCGGCGCTGGAGCTGGCCCGCGACGGAATCAGGGTCAATGCGATTGCGCCGGGTGTGGTGAGAACCGAAATGACCCGCACGCTCGAGGATCTGGTGGGGGCCGACTCCATGAAGGCTGTGGAGCAGAAACACCCGTTGGGTTTCGGTGAGCCGCTGGATATCGCCTACGCAGTCAATTACCTGCTGTCTCCGGCGGCTCGCTGGGTGACCGGCACGTCGATGGTCGTGGACGGGGGGTATCTGGCGCAATGAATGCCAAAAATCTGCTTATTGTCGGTGCCGGCGCTTTCGGGCGTGAAGTGCACGCGTGGCTGACGGACTGGGTCGCGTTGAATCCGGGCTGGCACATCGCTGGATTCATCAACGATGGACCCGGCTCCACCGAGCGTTTCGATCATTACCCGCCGGTCGTTTCAACCGTGGACGGCTACCAGCCGAAGCCTGACGAGTATCTGGTCTGCGCGATCGGCGCACCTCAGGGTAAGCGCACCGTGGTGGAAAAACTGCTCGCCAGGGGCAGCCGATTTTTCACGCTGATCCATCCCTCGGTCATCATGGGCGAGAATGTCGTGGTGGGGCAGGGCACGGTCATCTGTCCCTCGACCGTGTTGACAGTCGACCTTCGGGTCGGTGCATTCGTGACCCTTAACATCGGCTGCCTGATCGGACACGACGCAGACATCGGTGATTTCTCCACCTTGAGCGGACATTGCGACATTACCGGTGGGGTGGTGCTGGAAGAGGGCGTTTTCATGGGCACACATGCCAGTGTCCTGCCCAGGGTCAGAATCGGCAAACAGGCTGTAGTCGGAGCGGGCAGTGTTGCAATACGCAATGTGGCCGCAGGCACTACAGTATTCGGTGTACCCGCCAAACGTATCTCGGGGTAATGCTCATGAAGTCTCATGCCAGAATCGTGGACATAGAATATGAACTGCCTGCTCATTCACTGGACAACGAAACGCTGGCCCGGGAATTTCCCGAGTGGGATGTCGAGAAAATCTTCGCCAAGACCGGTATCGGCGAACGGCATATCATCGACAAGGATGAAACCGCGTCCGACCTTGCCTTTCGTGCCTGCGAGAAGCTGTTCCTCAAAGGGGACATTCAGCGCAGCCAGATAGACGCGCTGATCTATTGCACGCAAAGTCCCGATTACGTGTTGCCCGCCACGGCTTGCATCCTGCAGCATCGCCTGCAGTTGCCCACCCAATGCGCCGCCTTCGATTTCAATCAGGGTTGCTCAGGGTTCATCTATGGGCTTGGCATTGCCAAGGGGTTGATCGAGTCAGGCCAATGCCGGAATGTATTGCTGGTAACGGCTGAGACCTACAGCCGCTACATTCATCCGCAGGACAAGAGTGTTCGTACCCTGTTCGGCGATGCTGCGGCCGTCACCCTGATCAGCGCCGCCGAGGGTGGGCCGTTTCTGGAGCGCTTTCGTTATGGCAGCGATGGCTCCGGGGCCGAGAACCTGATTGTGCCCATCGGCGGCGCACGCAGGCCTTCGGCGCAGAATCCGCAGCCTGAAACCCACGAGGACGACAACGGCAACGTGCGTACCGACGCCAATCTGTACATGAACGGCCCGGCGATCTTCGAGTTTTCCATGACGCGCGTACCGCAGTTGTTCGCTTCGTTGTTCGATGACGAACTGGCGGTGGCCGATATGGATCTGTTCGTGTTTCATCAGGCCAATCACTTCATGCTGGATGCCCTGCGTCGACGTCTGAAATTGCCTGTCGACAAGTTCGTGTCCGCCTTCCAGCACTGCGGCAATACGGTGTCCTGCACCATCCCCATTGCGCTGAAAGAGTCTTTGGACAAGGGTGCGCTCAAACCCGGTGATCGGGTTGCGGCAGTCGGCTTCGGAGTGGGCTATTCGTGGGGCGCGTGCGTCATACACTGGTAAGCGCTACAGATCGCACTCTGTGTTACGGCTGGCTCGAGGCTCTGCGTCATATCACTGACGCAGGGCCTTTTTAGTGAGCCGTTTGCCGATCAGCCGCCCACCCAGGCGTTGCGCCAGGCTTGCAGGTGATCAGCGTCAAGCATCCAGCGTTCAATGACAGCCTGCTTCAAGGCGTCGCCCCTTTGCGCGCAGGTATCCATCTGCTCGATGTGCTCTTCGATGGCACTTATCCAGGCTTGGGTCTCGTTGCCAACCTGCGTGACGGGCAGGTCCCCAGGAACATTCAGTACGTCGCTGCAAATGACCGGAAAGCCACAGGCGCCGAACTGCAGCAAGGCCGCCGGGCCTTTGCTCTGGTTGATCCGATTGGACTCGGCGGGCGCGAGTACAAGATCAAGGTTCAGACCGGCCAGCATCCCTGGGAGCAGCGCCCCTTCTACAGGCGAGCGCAGTTCGTGGATAAAAGGTCGTAGCCAGCGCGTACACGGCCCCATGACGACCCATTCCACGCGGTCCGCCAGCGCCTTGATGACCTCCGACAGGATCAACAGGTCGCTCAGTTCGCCCGCCGTGCCAACCCAGCCGACGCGAGGTTTCGGACGCGTCTGACGCTGGCTTTGCAGATTCAGCCATGAATCTGACGCCAGCCGGGTTTCGATGACCTGAACGTCGGGGTGCGAGTCGCCCAGCAGATCCGCCAGCGCTCTCGTGGGGACAGTGATCAGGTCTGCACGTCCCAGGCCGTGGCGCAGAGACGCTTCAATCGCAGCGAGAGGTGCTGCGGTCTTGTCGATCTCGGCGTACGCCGGGTACTGCGGCAGATCGTAGATGACTCGAGCGTGGGTGTGATCCTTGATCGCATTGATGCTGGCGACCAGGCCATCGTTGATCGGACCTTGCACAACGACGGTATCAGGGCTGAGTCTGGCGATCTCCACGAGCGGCAACGGTGTGTGGCTGAGGATGCCGTCCACTGCAAGCCCTGCACGCAGACTGTGAAGGACCGCGCCGACCCGATCGCCGGCGGTTCCACGATCACCGGGTTGCACGAGCACCACCGGCAGCGGGCGATGCGTCAACGGCCGCCAGCTCAATTCCGGATTGTTCTGGGTGAAAAAACGCTCTGTCAGGGACAGTTGGATGCTGTAGGCCGGGTCCCATGCCATGTAATGCAGCCAGCGATGGGCGAGGGCGCGTGTCGCGAAATCCATCGCTTCGGCGTCGGGCTGTGACTCGTCAGGACGCAGGGCAACAATGGCATGCGGCGTCCAGACGACCAGGTGTCCGGCGCTGCGAGCCCTCAGGCAGAGGTCTACATCACGGAAATGCAGAGGAAAAAGGTGTTCGTCCAGGCCTTCGATCTCGTCATGCACTGACTTGCGAATCATCAGGCAGGAACCGCTGACGGCACTGTAGTTTTGATCGGTTTCCAGACGTTGCGCGAAGCTCGCGCAAGTCGCCGCGTCTTCGGCGGTGATCGCACAAGCGGTACCATCGATCCCCACGATGATCCCGGCTTCCACCATTTTGCTGTCGGGTGAAATGATGTTGGCGCCCACGATGCCTACTTCAGGACGCAGCGCGTGATTGAGGAGTTGTTCGAGCCAGTCCGGCTGAACGATCAGGGTGTTGCTGTCGAGCATCAGCAAATAGTCGCCCCGAGCGTGGTTGGCGGCGGCATTGAACAGTGCCGATGGGCTCACCGTCTGCTCGTGGCGTAGGACGCGGATGCGCTCCGATTGCATCGACTCCAGTGTTGTCAGCCATTCGGTGGTCTGCGCCGACTGGCTGTTGTTGTCGCAGATCAGAATTTCGTAGAACGGGTACGTCGTGTGTTCCAGAATGCTTTCGACACAGGGCAGCAGCGTCTGCAGTTGGTCCTGAGAGGTGACGAGGATCGTGATCAGCGGCTGATCGGCGTGGCCGTATTCGACCCGGTAATGTCCCGATTCAAGCGCATGCACCTGGCCGTCGGCATAGCCGCGCGCGAGCAAATGTCGTTGCAGCGTACGCGCTTCATCATAATTGTCCTGCGCTTGCCAGAGTGGCGAGATGGCAATCGGCTCGGCTACATGGACGAATTCGGTAAAGCTTGAGTCTTCGATCAGACGCAGTATCAGATCGAGCTCGGTAGCCTGAGCGTGGCCTGGATCGAAGCCGCCCACCGCCAGGGCTTTTTCGCGGTTGAACAGCCAGTTGCGGCTGGTGGCCGACGGACAGGCCAGCAGGTAATCCAGACTGAAACCTGGCTGAAAGACCAGATGAGCGCCCGTATGAGCATGCAGGGTCACTTCGTCACCGAAGACCGCGCAGGCGTGTGGCGCCTCGATCATCTTCATGACGGCGCATAGCAGGCCGCTCGGGGTAAAGGTGGTGCCTGCGTCTACCAGCATCCACCAGTCGTGATCATGTTCCTGCATCAGCTCGTTGATAACCGTGGCACGGTTTTCCAGGCTCGCCTCCCGCCAGGGCAACTGGGCCTGAAGCGGTGTCTGCTGCTCCCGGTCGTAGTCGGCCAGTACGAAAACCTTGAGCTTGTCGAGCAGAGGCGCATCGGACGCCATGCTTTGCAGCGTACTCAGCACTCGCTCGGCCTGCTGATCGAAATCGGAAACGACGATGGCAATCGACGGCCCACCGTTGTGCTGCTGCAAGTGTTCATGCAGGAGGGCATGCTGAGCGGGCGTGGGCCTGCGCTGCCCCAGCCAGCTGGCTACGCGGGTGTTGCGAACAGTGGCCTGGGACCTTCTGTCGAAGTAGCCCAGCAGGTCCATGTCCTGAACATTGTCGCGCTGGGTCAGTGGCGCAATCCTGACCTTGCCATTGAGTTCGTCGGGTCGGATCCAGCCCAGTTCGCCGGGAATTCGATGGAAGTTGGCGTGACCTTCGCGAGGCAGGGTAGGGTCTTTTCTGAACGCCTCGCTGCTCTGTTGTTCGGAGACGCGGAAATAGGACAGAGGGCGGGCGAGCATTGCCAGATTGCCCTGACGCAGCAGTTTGACGTACATCGCCAGGTCGCCCAGCCCCCAGATCAGCACCTGATTCAGGGACATGATGTCCTGCCCGAAGGCCAGCAGGTCTTCGCGGCGACACATGACCGCGCTCGGTTCACCCACGAAGTTGACGGGATACTGGGCCAGAAAGGACACCAGCTCCGGGCCGTTCAATACCACGTTCTTGCCGAATGGGTAAGCCGTGTACAGGTTATCGGCCAGCATCGCACCGCTGGCGTCGATTCGTTTTCGTGTTGCTGACACGATCTTGATATCAGGGCTGTCATGCATGACATCGAACATCAGGCGCACGCAGTCGGTGAGCAGGATGTCATCGTCGTAGAGAAATTTGATGTAATCGCCGCGTGCCAGTGACACGCCAAGCGCAATGTTGTGAGGCTCACCCAGCGGCGTGTCATTTTTGCTGTAGTGAATCGGCCAGCGACTCTGCGGCCTGAGTTTTTCGACAATGTCCCTGATGCCGTCGTCACGGCAGTCGTCAGTGACAATGATCTCGATGTCGTCGTGATTCTGGCGCAGCGCACTGGCAAGCG
>Ga0265798_10000307_pt1 | contig 88013 bp, 94 predicted proteins | sample P3T30metagenome_FD_192430 | JGI IMG/M metagenome (GOLD analysis project Ga0265798, IMG submission 192430) | Plant litter microbial communities from East Loma Ridge, Irvine, California - P3 T30 | ecosystem: Environmental > Terrestrial > Plant litter > Unclassified | place: USA: California... | reverse complement strand
CTTTGGCAGCTGCGATAGCCTTACGTGCAGGCTCCAAACTCTCAGCGCAAGATAAACTCCGGGATCTTTGCTCAGCCCTAATCGGGGGAGCAGAAGACTACTGTGGGGGCGCCCACAAACTCGAGGCAGCCTACCAGGATTTTGCTGCACTACGCATTGAAATGTCGGACATGAAATCGCAGAACCACTGTGCGACACAGGACGCATTCTTCCCCGAAGGTTTGGTAACAGCCAGAGAATCTGCTAGAGGAGGGAGCCCTTCCTATTTTATCGCTTCGAGCGAGCCGTGGATGGGCAACAAGAAATTATTCGCTACCGACAGTTGTCTCATTGGTGTTGGTCACGCTAGCCTCCGCTCTGGCGACCTTTGTTGCATCCTGTTTGGTGGCTGTGTTCCATTCCTGTTGCGTCCAGTGGGATCAGCATACCGATTGGTCTGCGAATGTTTTATCCCTGGGGTGATGCAGGGTGAAGCAGTGGTAGACTACCTCCTTGGAGACAGAGTATGTGACCAAGTTTTTGATGTTGTCTAACATTCACTAGTCCAATTAGATAGTTGCAGCTGTTACAATGCTGCTTCAATCTCTGGAGCAAAAGTGCGTATTATAGACCTTGTAGCTTTGGTATACGAGAGTTGTTCTCCATCGCCTAGCGATTTAATTGCTGCAATTGCCTTGTCAATGCGCTCCATAGTGGTTGAGCTATCGCGTGTTGAAACTTGACGCGATCCGGGCGCTCGGCCGTCAGTTATGTTAGCTTAGCGGCGCGTAGACCGAAAATCGTTTCTAGTATCCTGTAATTAGTAATTGTAGCTAATGCCCACTTCCAGAACACTAAACGCATGGCGGATAGACCAAGAAAATCTATTTTCAAGATCCTATGGTCGTATGTGAAAGATTTTGGTGAATTTGGTGTATATATTGTTGCTAGTAAAGCTCACTCAAAAGAAACCTACGTGCCCACATATACAAGGATACGAGCAGGAACGCATGTAGAACAACACGTTCGTGAATGCAATGCAATAGAATAGAGATGTTCGTGCGTTCTGGACCCAACATCCATAGAGATCGGTCCTTTTCATCGTACAAGCAACACCAACATGACGTCAGCTCTGTCAAAAGATAGGTGGAGGCTTCTTTAAGGTCCAAATGTCTGATACAAAGGCCTTTCAGAAGTAGTGGAGAGGGCTCACAGAAATTGCACGTTGCTCTACGAACTCTAATTGCCGAGTCCAGCGCACTGAAGCCTATAATTTGGAATGCAACCCTTTCCCGTACAAATCACTAACTACACCATAACTTGCGCCCCTCTCTTCGTTATCTTGACCAAACCAACATCTCCCTGCGCTTCAGTACTCGTCGTGTTTGATCGCAATGTAGTTTTGCCGACGACAAGGCCAGCCAGGTCCTCGATGCCAGCTGCTCCCATGATATCGAGCACGCTGGCATTGGCTTTCAATTCTCGCGCGATCCAGTTCTTCAATTCCAGGGAGATGAGCGAGTCGATACCAAATGCTGCGATCGGCAGCCGCGTGTCAATGTCGGCCACAGGGACGTTAAGCAGCGACGCAATTCGATCCACCAACAGCAGCGTAGCCGCTTCCGCCGCCTCAGCATCATCAGCCGCAGCCGCTATGATGGCCGAAGGGCTCGAGCTGTCGACTGCGCTGTTTTTCAGTCCGCTCAGCTGCGCCTGGCAATCCGCGAGCTGCATAAGATAGCGGCATATCGGTCTATTCGTCCAGTAACACGCACGAAAGATATCGTAAGGGAATGTCTCAGCCCCCAAAAGTCCTGAGACGATCTGCGCCCTTTCTGGATCCCTGGCCGCGGGACATTGTGGATCGCAGGCGTATTCGAGCAGTGCCATCAGTTCGCCTTCAGCGAGGCCCTGAAATCCATCACGGTGGAGCCCGGCGACGAGGTCGCGCTCGGCCGCGTACCCAACGTTGAGGATGACGCCCAGGTTCAGTGAGATGCAATGTCTCCCCTCGGATGCGAGCCTCCTAGCGAACGCATCTTGAAAGGTATTGGCAGCAGCGTAGTTACCCTGCCCCTGGGTGCCTACCGCGCCGGAGATCGATGACAGCATTACAAAGAAATCCAGTTGAGCTGGAAGGTACTTGGCGAGATTGATTGTGCCCTGTACCTTCGGCCTTGTCGCAGCATGAAGATCTTCCGAAGACATGTGCTCTAAGATTCCGTCCTAGATCATCATCATCATCAGAAGTGCACATTGAAGGGTCCTACGTACTTACCTTCAGCACCATCGCGCCTTGGATACAGCCCTTGATCGGTGGAAGTGACTCAGAGCTTTCTGAAAAGACTTGAGCGACGGCTAATCCATCGGTGATGTCACATCGAGGGGTATGAATTGAGACGCCAGCAAGGCGCAGTCGTTGAATCAGTGCCTGAGCTACGGCGTTGTTTTCTGCACCAGACCTCGAGAGCAGTAGGAAGTGCTTCGCATTACGCGAAACCATCCATTCGATAATTGTTCTGGCCAGCCCTCCCAACCCACCAGCAATCACATACGTGGCGTTAGGATCGAAGGCGTACCCTGGCTTCAAAGATGGAGTCACCTGATGAGTATTAGCATACGAAGGCCAAACACAAGATGCTTTGCTTACCTGAACCTTGTCACCTGGGTTGATCTCAATCACGTATTTGCCAATATTCCCTCCTTCTTGGTTCTCCCGGAAGGCCTGAGCGATTTCGCCAACTGGACGAGTTGCGAGGGGCTGTGGTGCTCTGATCGCGTGTTCTGTGTCTACGAGTACGGTGGCAATATACTTCATAATCTTTCTCATGATCGGCTTGGCTTTCTCCATCACAACTTCGAAGTTTACCAATGAGTAATTGACGCTGCTGTTTGATAGCCTATTGTGCAGAAGTCCCATTGCTCCTGTTCCGGCTTCACCGAGCTCGACAAATCGCCCGAGTGGGGCTACGCACTTCCAGGCATCCGCAATGGCCTGTTTGCTTCCGGCTTGAGTATTCAAAACAACGTCTATGCCATCGAAATACATAGCCCAGATTGCTTCGGTGAAACCTGCACCGACAAAAACATGGTCTTCCGCTATGCCGTGGGCTTGGGTGAGTAGCTGGTGCTGCTCGTCATTTTGTACACCAAGCAGGACTTTCGCTTCCAGTCGTTGCGCGATTTGAACAGCCGCTTGCCCGACATCGCCAGCCGCACCGAGTATCAAGACAGACTCTCCCTTGGTCAGGTTTGCAATGGAGATGATGGAGTAGTAGGCGGTAGCAAAGCATAGAGGTATGCCAGCGGCTTCGTTGAACGATAGATGTTCAGGGATGTGGATAAGTGCCGATGAGTCGACACGGGCAAACGTCTTGTAGGCTCCAGTACTGACACAACCACAGACTCTGTCACCTGGCTGAAATTGTGAATCAGTACCAGCTCTGGTGACGACTCCAGCACACTCCAGGCCGAACGTGTTGCCCGAGAGCTGACCCGAGGCGATCATCATGTCCTTGGTATTGACTCCTGCCGCTTCGACTTCTATCTCCACCTCAGTCGGCCCGAGTGGTTGGTCGTAGACGACATCGTCGCGGAACTGCAATGTCTCGAGCAAACCCGGATTGGTCATGGTTAATTCCAGCGCTCGGGAGTCGGCCCCGAATTCAATAAGGTCTGGCTGGCTCAGGTGGACTCGGTCATGCACAACACGATTGAGATCCGCATTGGCCACGAATCGGGGTATGCAGAGCTGCTGATTGGATTGTACAAGTTCTGTCTCCATATTCGCTGGATCTTGGCGGGCCCTGCGTTCATGGACCTTCAGAATCGTACGAGCGGTGTCTTCGTTTGAGACAGTTCCTTGGAATTGGAGGCTGAGCTCGCTAAAGACGACCGCTGGGTATTCAGAAAGAACATTTCTTCCGATACCTGTGGTTAGACCTTTCGTAAGGTCCGACAAAGACGAGTCACTCTCTGCTTTCACCCACAGGATGCTCCGGGAAGATGCGACCATTTTCTGAAAGGCTGCCCAGCTATCCGACGTGACGTTGTCGAAGAATGGACCGTCTAATTCCAGAAGAACAATCCAGTCAGAAAGGTTCAAATCCTGAGTAATCAAGGCCTTCTCCGATACAATTGAGACATCCTCAGTACCAGCAGAAAGACTTTTTTGTAGATGTTGTGCGACTTTTCGTTGAGTTTCCGAGCTTTCAGACGCCAATATCTTCAACCCAAGGGGACTTTCTTGCGGCGCAGCCGAATCGTTCGCAATCGCTACCATACCACTAAAAAGATGGCGCGCATCTTCTGCATGGTCGACAACACTAAAGTCCACGCCATGGAAGCCCGATTCCAAGAGCAGCTCGTGCCATCTTCGGACCGAGATACATGGGCAGTACTCACGCTCCTTTTCTACGCTCAGCCACCACCCGGGTACGAGACCAAAAGTGAAGGATGCTCGGGCAGTGTCGTAGGCGGTCGGCTCGACCATGATAAGCCTACCGCCGGGCTTGAGCAGCTTTCTGATGTTGCTCAACGTTACCTTGAGATCCGGCGTTGCATGTAAGACGGCACCACAGAGTATAAGGTCATACTGCCGATCAGCAAAGCCCTGGGTTGAAGGGTCTCTGCCAATATCAAGGGTCATGTACTCGATCGCCGAATATCCTCCCAATTCTACCTGTGCGGCGTCGAAGAACGCAGAGGAGATGTCGGTGAAGGTATACCGCTTATACCGCGCCACATCCTTGTCCTTGTGGTGCGACCGTTTCGAATAATCCGAGAGAGAACGGAGAATACGCCGTGTTGCTCCGCCTGTACCAGCCCCAACTTCGAGGATGTCGAGAGAAGGGTTTTTGTGCGCCAACAGATCGACGAAGGGCATCATTCGCTCCACGGGTAGGCTGAACATGGGGCTGTTGTACCAGTCTCTCGCCAGATCAGTGGTGAAAAGTAGGTCAAGGGCATCCGATTGTCCTTTCAGGATGGACACCAGTTCCCTACCCGTCTCTACGACCAATCTACCTTCCGCCCCTCTTTTGAGAAGGGTATCGAGAAAGACCTCCTTTTGATCATCGCTGCCGAACAACTGTTCATTTTCCGGCGTGGAAGTCCGGAGGTCGTGTAACGTTTTGGGGTTGAAGCAATGTTTTGCCCACGCCATGTACTTTTTGAGGTGTTCCGGCATTCGTTCAACATCATCCGGGTGGATGGCTTCCATGGATTTCTGCAGGTGAAACATAGCAACAAGCTCCAGCTTGTCGATATATTCATTGGCGATGCAGCTTGGGTCGATCGAGCTTTCACACATTTTTTGTGCTGACTGCGCATCGAGAAAATCCACATCTGGTTTGGAGTGGATGTGGTACGCGAGTCTTCCTGGTTGGCTTGGAACATCGAGTTCGGCACTGGCAATGGAGAAATGGGTCGCTCGATAGCCTTCAAGCACCATGCAAGGCTTCCCCTGGGCATCCACTGCACCAAGGATTGAGTCTGTCTCGCGTAACCCCTCGAACATCCTCTTGCCGACCCAGGTCAAGATATCCCCCGAGGTTCGGTCTAGGAGACTGTGTGATATTCGCAATGACTTCATAGAGGTTGGGATGAAGACGGGGCAGTTCGACGTAGAGCCTCGACTGTGTGCTACGACAGCCGTTTGGAGGAAAGAGTCCAGGTCGACCGGATGAATGACGTGTGATGTGGGTGGATCAACATCTATCTTCTCCGCCCATTTGTCCAGCATGATAGTAGCGACCGCCTGGCCTGTTTGGTTATAGCGGATGTTGGAGAGACTCTGGAAAGTTTGGCCAAAGGTGTACCCCATGGCGTCAATATTTCGGTAAAACATATTGTCGCCCACAGTCTTCCAGTCGTTACCATTGCTTTGCGTTAGGACAGGCTCAAGCCCCAAGTGGCGGTGCCTGGCCGTGAAGCTTGTAGACTCGTGATCAGGGGACTTTCGGAGGTGAACAGAAACTCTGCCCTTGCAGCATTCCTTCCATTCGTCATGAACAAGGCCAAAGACCGCGAATTCGTAGGTTGCCACTTCTTCGCTGGCACTTTCGAGGGGACAGAGCTGAAGTTGAGCCTCCATGATATCCGAATCGAACGGTACGATGAACGCATTCAAGAAGGCAACATTTTCGAACTCATAAAAGTCGATGGCATTATCGTCGCTGACGAGTTGACGCACTCCTTCCAATGCCATCACCAAGATACCGGTTGCAGGGTAAATTCCGAAGCTTCCAAACTGTGGCATGCGTTAGCATCTGTTGTGTACTCGAGAGATGAAAGTCCTCACCTTGTGTTCTTTGATCCAGGGCTGCTCGTCCAAGCGGATCAGATTCCTCCACCGAGGTCTGAGCGGATTCCAGTCGGGCTCTTGCGTGCCTAGTAACTCGTGACGCCCAGACTTTCGGAACCGACGGTTTTTGCTGATGCGACTTTCACACCAGTAGGTCTTTGAGTAATTGAAGGGATACTTCGGTAGATCGTGCAAAAGTCGAGGAACACTAGCATCGCCGGAGGTGCAGGCTACGAGGAGATCCACGGGAACGCCACGAGAAGCGAGCGTACCAGCTAGATTGGCGAGACTTGTCAATGGCTCTACATTCCTCGATAACGAAGGTTCGTAATCCATGTTTTTCGCACCAGTGGTTGCCTGTATTATGTCCTTGATGGGCATTTGAAGAGCCGAATGAGGTCCGATCTCAACAAGGACGTCACGGCCGGCTATGTTGTCCCCGCCAGTCTTCCGCCGTCCGAGTAGGTGTGCAGTCATACTCTGGATAGCCTGAGTGAACCGAACTCGGCTGACCAAGTTTCGGACCCAATAAGCCGGCTGGGTCAATTCTGGTATATTCATCCTTTCTCCAGTCACTGAGGAGAACATCTGTGGCTTTTCGGTTGCTGCTACGGCGTCGCCATTAGTTTGGTGTGAGATCACAGGAAGCTCACCAAGAGCTTCCAAGTAATCTGCCGCAACCTTCTCCATGTGGTGCGAGTGGTATGCAACACTGACTTGGATTCTTTTGGCAAAGGTGCCGGCGTCTCGGAGCGCGGTTTGCATGTGATTCAGAGCCTCGACGTCGCCAGTAATAGTCATGCTGCTAGGACTGTTCATACATCCACTATCGGCACATTAGCAACGGTCCGCATACTTTGCGACTTTATGGACTGACATGGAGGCTCTGGCGCCTGTGTGTTGACAGGCTTCTTCGATGTATTTCTCTGCCTCATTCTCTCCAAGGGCTACGGCCAACATTCCTCCCGCTTGAGTCTTGTCCTGGATGGTTGTGAGTTTTTTAACGACCTGGCCTCGTAGATAGGCAATTTTGATGGCTGTCGCGTGCGAGATGGCCTTTGCGCAGTACGCGGCGGCAATCTCTCCAGAAGAGTGCCCTGCAACTGCAACAGGACGTACGTTCCACGCTTCGAGGGTATCCACAAGTGCAATCTGTAGAGCTGTGCAAAGTGGCTGTGATAGTTCAGGGTCGTTCACGCGGGAGGTCATTTTGTCTCGCGCGAGCTCGTCTGGGAAGTCAGCATGTCGTGTACTTGTATAGCCAGAGGGAGATGACCTTACCCTTCAATGACCAGCCGCAGTTCAGGTCTCGTAGGTGAGCTTCCGATTTGTTCAGACTTGTTGCAAAGACTGGATGATGCTCAAGCCTCCGAGCCATGGTGAAATATTGTGCGCCCTGCCCTGTGAAGATGAAGCTGATGGACGGAGGGCTCGAGGACCTGAACCTTGCTTGTGCTACGGTGGAAATGCCCTTGGACAGTCCCTCCATATCCCTCACAACCGTGAATGACTTCCAAGGCAGGTGTGACCTTCTCACCGATAGAGTATAGCACAAGTTGCGAAGATACTCGTCTTGGGCGGTCTTGTCATCGAAGTTGACCTGTTTGAGATAATCGTCGAATTGCTTGAGAACGCGATCGACCCCTGATTCATCGGCCGAAGACCAAGGTAGCACAACTGGAAGTTGGAATGTCCCATCTGCGGGTATTGTTCCTCCTGCGAGAACACCGTTCGTGCCCGATTTGTGGACAGTAACTACTGCGACCGACTTCGAGGCATGCTCAGTTCCGTTCAGAACACCATTCTTACATGGGTTACCGGTGCCATTGACATTGTCATGCGCATTGACTCTTGGATGCTGCAGATCGGCATCACGATGACGCTCCACACTGGGGAATTCCACCGTGCAATGATGTGTTCGTAGCCCGCGCTTCTTCAAGAAAGACGAGGCATCGTCTAAGACAGCGTGCGCGTTGGCGCCGCCGTATCCAAAGTTGTTCACACTGATACGACGAACCCCCCCTCTCCCAGCCGGAAACAGCTTTGGCTCGCGAAGGAACTGTACGGTCAGCACTTGCTCTGGCGCTTTCTAAGGTAGATTCTCACCTTGATGCCCCACTTCTCTTCGGGAATACTAGGATTCACGTGCTCGAAATAGGCGTTTGGAGGCAGAATTCCCTCTTCGAGAACCAAGATAGACTTGATTAGCGCCCCGGCTCCCGCAACAGCTTCCATATGGCCGATGTTGGCTTTCAGGGATCCGATGTGAATAGGATTACTCGGAGGTCTCTGGAAAGCATCGTAGATGGCATTGGCTTCGATCAGATCTCCCATGACAGTGCCGGTTCCGTGCGCTTCAAAGTACCCTGTGTCGTTGAGGTCTAAGCCGTTCTCACCGTACGCTCTTCGTATGTTGGCTGTTTGAGCGACTTGGCTTGGCTGCGTGATACCTGGTGTCCGTCCATCTTGATTCAGTGCGGTCGCTCGTAGGACGGCCCGAATGGCTGCGAGAGGTGTAGGTACGAAATTAGTGTATATCTCACATGCACTTCGTACATATACACTTACTGTCATTGTCTCTGATGGCGTCTGACAGACGTTTGAGAACGACAACAGCGGCACCTTCGCCTTTGGCGTAACCGTTGGCGCGAGAGTCGAAGCTGTATGAGATACCGTCAGGGCTTAAGAACCCCAAGGTAGAGAGCTGGGTCATGGAAGCATCTGGAGCCAATATCAATGAGACACCACCCACAAGGACCTGCATTGATTAGTGTGCAATTCGCTATAAACATGGTGGTAGCCGGAGCTCGTACTAGGCTAGAATTCCTATCCTTGAGACTTTGATGTGCAAAGTGAAGAGCTGTCAAGCTACCAGAACAGGCTGTATCTACGGGCACACTGGGGCCTCGGAGATCAAAGGCCCAGCTGATGCGGTTCGCAAGGAGAGAGGTTCCAATACCGGTGCCCATGTATTTGGGCGCCCGTTCAGTATCGCGAAAGAGCATGGACTCATAATCGCGGTTGGATGCAGCAACAAAAACGCCGGCATCGGTGCCGGCGACAGCCTCTAGGGGAATGCCAGCTGTACGTGTTGCTTTAGTAGGACAGACAGGTGTTCCGAGGAATGAGGTACTGACCGTTCTCTAGTGCCTGGTACGCGGTCTCGAGTAAGATCCGCTGTTGAGGGTCCATAGATTCCGCCTCGATCGGTTGAATAGAGAAGAATGGCGCATCGAAGGCCGCGACATCGCCATCGATGAAGTTGGCTCTTCTGACATTTGTCTGAAAAGCTTAATACCAAAACGACATGTCACGACGGTGAGTGAACACTTACAGTATCGGGACGCTCCCAGTTAGGGTGGTAATATGCGTCAATGTTCGCTCGGTCCTTGGGAACTTCGGTCGATGTGTTGCGGCCTTCGAAGAGAATCTTCCAAAAACCCTCGGGAGTGGCTGCTTCGCCGGGCAGGCGTGCTGCAAAACCAACCACCACTACAGGATCGGACTCATCTTCGTGGTTATTGGTTCCATTCTTCTCCTGCGAACCGAGCACTGGGCCCTGAACAGGCGTATTTGCTGGGTCACGTGGCGTTGCCATTCTCATTTATTTTGGAATGAGACAATTTGCTGCAAGGTACTAATTGTAAGCTACACAAGTTTGCAGAGTGTTTCACACATATAGTCGTGGAGAGAGTGGATCTATTTGGAGCGGCAATGAGGACGGGTAGGGTGTTGGCTGTGAGTTTTGTGGCTGTGGAGAGGGATTCCGCAGGGCTTGTGGGTGGGCGCGTGGAGCGCATGATGAGATTGATGCAATGGACGTTGATGTTGATGCAGACAGTGAACTGGAGTAGGACTTGGTCGCTGTGGGTGTCGGATCTTCGAAGCGATGATTGGAGCGATAAGATGATCAAAGCGAGGAAAGGCTAGCAGAACCTACTAAACCTGCGCGCTAATGTTAAAAAGATAGCCTACATATACTTCCTAGTTAGCCTAAAGTGAGCTTACGTGCTTGCTACGAAGAAGCTCGTCTTGTCTGAGTTCCCATTGGTCCTCAAAATCGTACCTTGTTACGAAGGAGCTCGTCTTTCCTGAGCTCTAATTGGTACTCAAAATCGCACATTGACTTTGCACCAACACTTAACGCCAACAACGCAAGAATAAATTACAGAAATTTGCACAGTCTCTTTCCTACATACAGGGATGAATAGCTTGGAAGTTTAGAACATTCTGGCTTGACGATGTTGCTTGAAACCTCGCGTCGTGCAGCAACTTTTGCTCGGGTAGAATTCAGAAAATACGAGCTCCTTCGAACACCCGCCTAAACTGCCTGAACTACTTCGGGTAAGTGAGTCTATCTTTAGTCTCTGGTTTGTAAGTAGAGACAAGCATGATCAGAGATAAGGTCTCTCGCACTAGGACCAGCGAGGCAGTGAATGCGAATGCTTGAAAGCATTCAATAAGGAAGACTTCCAATCACACACGCAACATCAAACAGCAATCAAGTGCTCAAACCTCTCGGATTCGATTCTAACTTATACTAACAATACTACAACACAACAACGACCAGCTTATCTAGTCCAGTCCGTCCAGGTCCATACACTACGACCAGACCCAATAACCACGGTATAATGCTTCGAAAGTCGATTGAAACGCCCAAGAACCCTAGTATCGCACAACCCCATCGTAGAAGACCTGTCAAAAGCCCCATCCGTCGTCGCCATTAATAGTGCACCCATCATCTTACACCTCCACTGTAATCAACCACCTAAGCGCTCAGCATACCAGCGAAGCCGCCGAAGTTGTTGACCGCCGCTTGCGCAGGGAAGCTGTTGACGCCACACAGGCAGCTGCAGCTGCACTGATCGCCCTGCGCGTTCTGGCCCGTACCGGGGACGACACTTGCAACAGCGCCTGGGGCGCCGGCAGCGGCGGGAGGGGTAGCAGCAGCGCCGCCGCCGCCGGCAATAACGGTGACGGTGGTGGGCTGCGCTTGGGCGTTGGGGTCGACGGACTGGAGGGCGCCCGGGACGAGGCCGGTGCCGTTGGTGCTGATGGCGAGTTGCTTGAATGCGGACATTGTCTTGTCGCCGGTGGTCGCGGCGTTGATGCCGAAGACCATGCCCTTGCCGCAGTGGATGCCGTTTTGCTGTTTGCAGTAGAACCCTGGCGGTCGCGTTAGATTTGCATGTTGGTTTCGCGTGGTGTGGGGTACTTACAGAGTGGCTCTGTGGTCTCAACCTTCATCTCCCATGTGACACCGGCCTTGCCCTCGGGGTTGGGCATGAAGCCAGAGTCCATTCCTCCCTCCATCTTTCGGCATGGCTCGGCGAAGGTTGACTGCGTGGCGGTGTGGTTCTTTTGCATGAAGACGAATGAGACGGTGTCGCCGACGGCTGCGACGATGGACTCGGGTGTGTAGCCTAGGATGGGTGCCATGCCAGTCTCGACGGGCTTGAGACCACCAACGACGACCTAAACATGTTAACTAAAGCTCGTTGCGCATCGTACTGAGGACTTACGGTATGTGTCACTGCGCCGGCGGGCGCTGGCGAGAGGCTCATGATTTGCATGTCGCCCTGGGCGGCAACCAGGCTGGCCGCGAAAGGTAGTGCTGCGAAGTACTTCATTATGACTAAGGTGTTGGTTTGGAGTTGTAGTACTGTGTCGTAAAAGTGTTCGTGTCGAGTAAAAGAATGTAAGTGCCTGCACTGCAAGACTAATAGATTATGAAGTTGGAGATCGAAACCGGCTCGGACGACGAAGTGTGAGAGAAAGGACGGCGAGAACGAAAGTGGAGCACTGGGAACGTTATGAGGCAACTTGATGGAGAAAAGACAGTGTGCCTGGGACATCCGCACTTATATTCACGCATAAAATTGAACGGTCGCAGGGGCGGCAATCAGGCCACGCAGTGGGCGAAACATCACACACCCCGGCTCTGGGCATGCACTCCTAGAAACGGGCACGCATCTACAAAGATTGACTTATTTTGGTAGGGCACGCGCAATGTGGTATTGTTGGCGGGGTGGGCTGAAGCTGGGAACGTTGGAGGGGAGTTCGAGGTTTGTCGCGAACGTGTCGCAGATTCGTCTCGCTTCGCTCCAACACGCCCAAAGTGGTAATCCAACAGCCCCAGGCTCTTGTCAGGCCAACTCAACCAATGACAATGCCTGAGAAGAGACGCTGGAAGCCATTGAGCCGCATGAAAATTCGGGAACCGTCATCTCGCAGCCTGGGCTTCCGAAGGTTGTGAGGCACGAGTTGTTGGCGGGATGGTAGCGCCTAGCGATGTTGCGCGGATGTGATTGGTGAGATCAGCCACGATGTTTCTTGAGATGTCGTCGACCTCATGGCCTTCAACTACACTGCCACGAGCAGCCTTTGCTTCCTTCTCACTGCTTTGGTGGCAAGTTCTTCTGCGCCTGTTGCTGCCCTGAGTGCAGTCCCGTGTAGTATCCAGCATAATACCACGACATCATGATGTTCTTGAGATTCTCATCCTGCACTGTCAAATGTCAGACCGTTTCCCGTCAATGTTTCTGAAGATCGCCGAGGCCGGGCCAACACCTGCCAATCCGGAGACTTACCTGATCCGAGAAGTGCCTGTGGCATAGCTGATGTTAGAGCCCCTTCATGTGGCGCTGACTGCTCGTCGCCAGCCGGGTTGCTCTCTGTGCTCTCTTGATGCGTGGTCGGCTTTGGTGCCTGTCAGGTTTAGCCAAGGTTTGGTACGGAAGACATGACATGCAGACGTACTTGTTGCGCGTCATCTTGGAAGATGTTCCCAACACCGTTGGTTTCCGTGTAGCTCATGTCAGAGTCTTCTTGATCCCTTACCCATATTGTCTGCGCGGCTTCGGGTGTTGCGTGTGTCTCTCCGATGTACTCTCCGTAGTCCCTGCACGGTCAGCATCAACGACGCAATTCATTAGATCCAACTCACTCGCGCAATTCTTTCAGTTCTTCTTCGCTCAGCGCATCTTCCAAACGTTTGCCAGACTTGTGGATGCTGTGATATTTCTGTATTATGTCAATCGAGTTGGTTTCGACAAAAGTTTTGAGACCAACCTCGTATTCCTTCTTTGCGTCGTTCCATGATTTAATGAGGAAAGAGTCGTCCCAAGCATTTGGGTTGCTCATGTCGACTCCTGCTGCTGCCATGTTGGGCGATCTCGAAAGGCGGAAGTGATTGGTAGGAGTGACTCGAGCGTGGGCGCACAAATGAATGTTCAATAGTGCTTAGATGTTTTCGACGGCAGTTGACAGCTGTGAATGTGTGTTTGTTTCCGGCTGGTGTCGAAGGCGGCTGTAATCACATGTCGAGTCCTTGGCGGTGGCTGCTAGCGTCAAAAAAAGTTACAGACGCGCCCGAGCTCACTTCGCGAACTTTTCTCTAGCACAAAACACGACGTCCAATTGCGCCTACGACAACAGCAAGCCAACACTGATAATATGGCGGCCGAAGACACAAAAGGAAAGAAGCGCAAGGGTACGCATATCGAAACGTCACGTTGAAGTGAGGGCTGTATACATTTACGAGATGTTCTAACGCGTTTGTAGGCGCACCCGACGCCGCGCCCAAGGCAAAGAAGGCGAAGAAGTCAGACGATGTTGCTGCCACAAAGCCCGTGAAGGCCGCCAAGGTCGCAGCCCCTCCAGCCGAATCGAAGCCAGCCAAGGCCAAATCTGCGCGCAAAACTGCCGAGGACTTCTTCTCAGACGACGATGCGACCGCGGCAGCACCTACTAAGGACGTCACAAAGCCTACCAAGAGCAAGAAGAAGGGCAAGGCCACCAATGGTGACGTGCCTGTGCTCGCCGAGACTGTCGTTGACGTAGCGGAGGTTGTGGAGAAGCCCAAGAAGGGCAAGAAGAGCAAGGCTGTCACGGAGGCAGTCATTGTCGAGGCACCTGAGATCGATGTCCCTGTCCTTGTCGTTCCCAAACAAAAGGCCACCAAGGCGAAGAAGGGCAAGAAGGCCGATGTTGCGCCTGTAGAGGAAGATGCAACAACAGGAGCCGAAGAGGTGGTGCCAGCGAAGAAGTCAAAGAAGAGCAAGAAGAAGGCAGAGCCTGTCGAGGAAGTTGCAGAGGTAAAAGTCGCCACTGAAGACGTCGATGGTGACGAGGCAGAGGAGGACGATCAGACCGCCGCTCTTCTCGCTGGCTTCAGCGACGACGAGAATGACCCCGAGGACGATGTCAACTTCGACGAGGGTGCCACCATTCCGGCAGTCTCCAAGAGCGACAGAACGGCGTTGGAGAGGGCGCTGAAGGGCGTCAAGTCGAACGAGCCTGGCGTAGTATACATTGGGTACGTCAACCTTGCCATGGAGCCTGTATAGCTTCGCATCGCTTTGCGGCTGCCGATTGGCGACTTCAACATCCTGCGAAGCTGTTCAGGCTACAATATTCGTCATACATGCACTACTAACAACTATGCAGCCGCGTTCCAAGAGGCTTCTTCGAGCCCCAGATGAAGGCGTACTTCAGCCAATTCGGCCGCGTCCTTCACCTCAAACTGTCCCGCAACAAGCAAACCGGTGCCTCCAAGCACTATGCCTTCATCGAGTTTCAATCTAAGGAGGTGGCCGATATCGTCGCTCGTACGATGAACAACTACCTGCTGTTCGGCCACATTCTCAAATGCCACCTGCTCCCTTCCGAACAAGTACACGAAGACCTATTCAAAGGCATCGGCCAGCGCTTCAAGGTCGATCCACGCAACAAGAAGGCGGGTTTGCAGATGGAGCGTGGCGTTGGCCGCGAGCAATGGGAGAAGCGTGTCGAGAAGGAGAACAAGAAGAGGCAGATCAGGAGTAAGACACTCAAGGAGGAGTTCGGCTACGAGTTCGAAGCCCCACCTGTGAAGAGCGTCGATTCAGTGCCCAAGCAGCTGGAGAACGGCGACGATGTTCAGCCCCAACTTACAGAGGTTTCTATGGAGGAGGCACCTGCGCAAGCTGTTGAGGCGCCGAAGGCGAAGAAGGGCAAGAAGGCAGCAAAATCCGCTGCGATCGACGCACCAGCCGTCGAGACAACTCAACCAGACGAGCCAGCCCAACCCATCGTCCCCGCAAAGAAGGGCAAAAAAGCAGCCAAATCAGCTCCCATCGAGGCGCCCTCCACCGAAGCAGTCGCACCAGCAGAAGAGCCCCAACCCATCGCCCTCCCCACAAAGAAAGCCAAGGGCAAAAAAGCCACCAAACCCACCTCCATAACCGACGAGTCCCCCCTAGTCCTCCCCGAGCCCGTCGATACGCCCGCAAAGAAAGCCAAAAAGACCATCAACTCCACCTCCGCCATCGACGTCGAAGCCGACCTCCAAGCCGAAATCGCCGCCTCCGCGACACCAGCCAAGAAGAACAAGAAGCGCAAGTCGGACGTTGTTGAGACCACTACTACTACTACCACAACCGTCGTGGAAGTCCCGGCCGCGGAGCTGACGCCGAAGACGAAGAAGGCGAGAAAGGAGAAGCCGGCTGCTGTTGTGGAGGAGGTTGTTGTGGAGAAGGCGGTTAAGCCGAAGCAGGGGAGGAAGGCTAAAGCTTGAGTTGTGGTTAGTGTGAATATACGGGGGAATGGACTGCGTGTTTCTTCGGGATGTGAAATGTCGGTAGAAGGCAAAACAGTGCTTCGAATCGAGCGTAAAAAGGACTGCGTGTGCATGCAGAGCAGTGCGTGAGTGAACGGCGGAAAAGACTCGGATTCAAAGTACATGCATATGCGAGTGCATGGATTATTATACACATCAATGACAATCAAAAGCACTCGCAATTATAACGGTTCCAATTGGCTTCAACTACCTGTCCTACACCCTATGCTCGTACACACTACTCTACCCACACCTAGCTCGTCCCACTAACCGCCAACTTCATCAAGTGATCCATAAACGTCTGCAAACTAACATCGTCTGTGAAGATCGTCTGCGCAGACACACCACCGCCATACCCGCCCGCACCACTCGTATGCGTCGTACTCGGGTTCAACTTGCTCAGCAAAAAGCGCGCCTGCGAACCGCCCGCATCACACACGATAAATCGTGGCAGCGGGAAGCGATCCTGAATGAGATCCTTGGCATCCTCCTTGGGCGCCTCGAGCAGCGTAGCAAAGTTCTCGTAGCCCTCTTGTTCCTGGTATCCGGCCTTGCGCCACTCGGCCATTGTCTCGCCGTGGAAGATGAGGATGTGGAAGAAGGTGTCGAGCAGGAGGACGGTTTCGGACTGGATGGATGTGGAGTCGAGGAGCACGGGCTGGCCGCCCTCGTGGTCGAAGCCGTAGCTGTCGAGCGTGGGCTGGATCATGATGAGCGAGTTGGAGACGTCTTCGTGGTTGAGAACGTGGCGGTAGAAGGCGGTTTCGTCGGGCGAGTTGTTGAAAACTTGCAGGAATTGCGAGCGGCGGAGGTGGAACATGAATTGTGGGTAGAGGGTGAAGTTCTTTTCGAGTCTGGCATTGTTAGCTATTGCGAAGAACATCGATCTTGGATTTTGACATACCTGAAAGAAGATGGGTCGTCTTTCCTGTACTCTGCAAAGCGCGAGCACAGGCGAATAAGCATGCGGTCGACCCATCGCAGAACATCTGGACCATCATCCACTTCGGCCTTGAATACGGCTATGCGAGACATGAGGACAGCGGCGGCTTCTTGATCGAAGGATTGTGCGAGAGTAGGGTCGCCTGCTGGGCCGCTCAGATTGCGCGCGACTGTGGTGACTATGCAATGTTAGCGTCATCCTTTTCTCGATGATTGGTAGACTCACCCCTCAGATGGTATTGACCAGACGAGTGCTGGTAGTGTGTGATGAACTGCATGATAGCCTTTTGTGGTCCACCAGCCATCTGGTTCGGTCCACCTTGACCGGCAATCTCGAAGTAGATACCGTAGCTGGCTTCCGGGTCGATACCGCACATGTTCCAGAGACATGTGTTGCCAATACCGCACTCGGTCTCGCCAACAGACACACTCTTCTTGTTTCCAGAAATTGCGTGTCCGATCAGACCGGTAACCTTGAGCTCCTTCGTTGTGAGGACCTCCAGACTGGCGTTGAAGCCCATGAGCAGGTTGTCGTCGGCGTCCTTGTTGAAGACTCGGGCGAACGACTGCTTGTACATGGACGATGTGAAGCTGTCTGTCAGGATCATGTGTCCTCCGGTCATATTTGCCAGACCTCTCATCTCGAGCAAGCCGACCTGGTCGAGACATCCGGCAAAGATATCGACGATATGGCGGTTGTTTGTGATGCGCTTGGCCAGTCCCTCGTAGAACTTGAGGGCCTTCTTGTAGTACTTGATGTTGTCGCGGTCGATGTCGTGGTGGGAGCGGATGGGCTCACGCAGCTCAGGGCCAACCACCATTCCAGGTCCCTCGGTCGCTGGGCCACCGGCGAAGAGCATGATGCGCGATCCGGAGCCACTGAAGCCGCAAGCCTCGAGGAGGCCAGCTGCAACACTCAGAGCAACTCCCGTACACCTCAGCGCACGCTTGTCGTTGGCCACTGGCCAGGGGTCTCGCTGGAGCTGCTCGAGCGCATTCGTGAGCTGGAACTCACACTGTCCGACGGGCAGAATGAAGCGCGCGGCGGGGGGAGCCATGGCGGCTGGTGGCTGTCCGGGTCGCGCCTGCATGCCCGGGCGAGGGGCCATCTGACCAAGGCCAATCATCTCCTGGACCTGCTTGGACGAGTAGTCCTTGCTGCCGCGGAAGACGTACGACTTGGCGCACTCGGTGTAGCCCAGCTCGTGCACCTGCGCCATGGTGCCGTATGTGATGAGACCGACAAAGGCGTAGGCGGGCAGCAGGCTCAGGCTCATGATGATGGAGTCCTTGAGGGCCTTCAGGCTGTCCTCCTCCTGGCACGTGTCCACGCAGAAGAGGAAGATGGGCGGGTTCGGGGCCGGCTTGGGCAGGCGGTACTCGATGGTGGTGCTGTTCGGGTGCAGCTCGGGGGGGATCTGCTCGGCGGAGATGTCCTTGTAGTGCGGCGGCAGCTGGTTGCGGTTGAGGCAGAAGGGGCATATCCACTGGCGGGCGCGCATGTCGACCTGGCTGGGGTTTGTCAGTACCGTAATATATGTATATGTATACAATGGCATACCAGTATGGGTTGAGGATGCCGCGACACGGCGCCCGGCACCCGACGGGCTCATACTGCAGCAGCGGCGTGTCTGTCTTTTCTTTGAGGGGTGTGTATAGCGCGCCAATGGGTACGACGAGGCGCGATGCTTCCTGCACTCCTGTCAATATCCGTCATGCCCGCACTACCAACCACCACGTGTGCCGTACCATGCGCGAGCTGGGGAAGGTATTCCAGCTGAGGCGGACACCATCGCGGTCCTCAATATCGCTCCACTGGTCTTTGAGCGCCTCGAAGTCGGCCATTGTGTTCTCGGCGAAAGGGTTCCGGCCCATGGAGTTGTGGGTGGAGTGAGGAGGGATAGTCGGCGCCCACACTCGTAATTGGCGGGGCGGTGAGGAGGTCGCAAACGAGATGAGGCAGTCGCAGTATTATGTAAATGTAGCAAGAGCAGTCTCCAAGACGACGTGTCCTCTCTCTGTCTCTCTCAATCCTCTCGCAAGGCGGCAGCAAAGGGTGAAGCTGCTACGTTCACCCGATCCACTGCTGAGATGCGGCCAGATTCCAAGCTCCAACATTCCTCCGCTAACGAGCCACCAAGCTTGACGTGCGTGGCCCGTGCGCATCGGCGTCTTCAAAACGCCAGAAAATCTCGTCCTCTTCCAACTCTCCTCAACACCGCCAGCATACCAAACACTACTTAACGGCAGGCTCGGAATCACTTCACACTGACGAGTCTGTTTTCGCGCTGCGCGTAGAGGATACATCAGACCCATGGCTGGGCACCCGATCTGGATTACGCTCGTTATGAGTACACTGATAGATGGGGAATCAGCAGAGGTCACATCACGTCTCGCTTCCCGTTTTCCTTTGAGTTTTGTGTGCTTGATTCTTGATTGACGCTGCCGCATGATGCACTGCATAGGGAGCCTTTCAGAACCTCCTCTACAATTATGCGTGACTGGTGTATGCAGTATGCGATCCTGCCAAGGTGTCAGGCCTGTCACGTTGGCTTTTGCTCCTGATGACATTCAATTATGTCCGTACCATCTTCACCACATCCTCTACCTCTACACTACCTACAGGCTCCCCTGGTCAACAGGCGCAGAAGCTGGCATTGGCGAGGGTTCAGCTCTCGGGGCGCTGGGTCTACTGCTCATTGCATTGGTGCTGTGCAAGGGAACATAGGAAGAGGATGCCCACACTAGCACAATAAGTCTTGACACCAGTAGAGCAAAAGGCTGAGCTATTTAAATGAGGATACACAGGGTAATTCCCAGCACATGGCTACTGGGAAGTATACAAGCGAGTGCCGGCAGAACTAGAGTATAGAAGAGCTTTTGTTCTCCCGTGATCATTTGTGTATAGGATAGCATTTCACTTGATATTAATGGCGATAACTACCACATTGCCCCACATGCATCACTATCACCAATACCCTCCCCAACCAACACCCACACACTCAATTCCCAACCCTCCCATCCCTCCACCATGTCCCTCCAACCCCCCCCCCAGCCTTGCTATACCGCAACGCCCTCCCAAAACCCCACACTTCCTATTCCGCCCAAGCCCTCTGCGAACACAACGGCTGGCAAAAGCGCGGAGAATGGGGCGCCATCAGGACGGCGCATTTTCATTTGAATACGCATGAATGTTACGGTACGCACACGATACGTTGTCCGAGTGAATACGATGTTGAATGCAGTGTAGCTATCATACAAAGCTCGTCGCGCCTCGTGCTCGGGCGCTCGAAGCCCGAAGACAGCGAGGAAGGGACTGGTGGTGTGGAGGTAGATGTTAGTGCGGGCGATGTGGTGGTTGTGCCGGCTGGTGTGTCGCATAGGAGCTTGAGGAGCGGAGGAGGGTATAGGTATATTGGGGTGTATCCGAAGGTACGTCCAGTTCCTAGATCTCAAGAGGGGAAGAGAGATAAAATTGGGGTATGGAGTTGGCTGACGAGTGGCTAGGAGTGTCCTAAGTGGCGGAGTAATCATTGTAAAGGCGGAGAGAGTATGGAGGAGTTGGAGAGGGAGATTAGGAGGGTGGCGATGCCGGGTATGGATCCTGTTTATGGGGGTTGATGGGGCGTTGGTGGGGATTGGGGGGAGGTTGGGGTGTGATTGATGGTGCGAGATAGGAAGTTATCTGTGTGGAAGATACCTTGTGTTGTGGCACATAGTTTGAGGTGTATGAATGCGTGGACTGTGATGAGAACATGTGAATAATCCTTTACATGTATGCACATGCTGTGACAATCGTGGTATGGAATGACCTGAAATGGCCCAGAGCATCGCTAGCCTTGCTAGCGACTATTGCTAGCGACTATTGCTAGCGACTATTGCTAGCGACTATTGCTAGCGATTGAAGATTGAATTCTTGTCGATTCATGTCTTCGACACTTGTTTTGGGGTCTCAGCTCTGCCAACTTGTGCTGCGCTACCTCTAAATGTACACAATTCCATCTCATTAGGATACCTTGCCCTCGTCTTACTCAGTCAGACTCTCCTCAGCTTTCTGCGGGCTCACACCAACAGCACCCTCATCCAGCGTGCGCTTAACCTGCTCCGCTCGTCTGCGCGCGTCGACATACATCATGAACTCCTGATACGTACGAGGCATGACCCTAATGTTCTTCGGGACAGTGAAAGTGTAATTGAACTGCCCGGTCGGCTTCGAGTGCCCATGCTCCACGTCGCGCACCTTGGAGTCAATCCTAATCTGCACTCTCGTGTACTCGCCATTTGCATCGGCATCCTCACCCGGTGTGGGAATGAGCGGAGGGTCTGTGTATACGACCGTGGCGGTGAGGTATAGTATGCTTCCGACGGGTACGGGGTTTTGGAACGTAGATGGGTCGAGGGACACGAAGGTCGGGCGTGCGTGGGCGAATGCGGCGGCTGTCGTGAAGGCAAGCTCTGCGAGAGTTGTAGGTACGAAGTTAGTGTATGTCTCACATACACTTCGTGCATATATACTTACCGAAAGTTTGCTTGAGGAGGAAGCCGCCGAAGATCATGAAGTGGTGACGATTGCGGAATTGGGGCTGCATTATCGTGGCTGTCTGGAGACGTGTGGCGTCCATGTGAACGACGTTGTCGGGCTTGCGAAGATCATCGTATGGGTCTGGTCGTGTTAGTTGATGAAGTTGAACACTTGCCGTTTTCACATACCATGGAACTGAAGCTGTTTCTGCCAGAAGGCGTGGATGAGATCACTTTCTAAGTCGTTCGGTGTGTGTTTCAACAAAGAAGTGTCTCGGCGCTCCTTTCTGATCTTGGAGTTGCGCTCGCCCAGCGCATAAAGTCGCTTCTCTTCAGGTGTTTCCGTAATGAGTGGATTGACATTGACAGGTCTGCGCTGGGGTCAGCCAAATTCGTAGTTTGACGTCGACACAGTCCGCACTTCTTCGTGCTAGGGTCAAGAGAGACCATGGTGAATGTGCAGTTGATCAGAACATCATCATCTTTGACTTTCTCTCCCTCTTTTGGAGCCTTGGCGACCTGCATCGTGATCTCAAGACTACTGCGCCCTGTCGCATAAGTGACCCGCCCACTCAATTGTAGATCACATATCTCTGTCAAAGGTGAGTGGATGGTGATCCGGTCGCAACTCGCAGTGACAGTCGTCACATCTTCACCAGTGTGTTTGTCTCGACTAAGATCAGCAGAGATCTAACGACTGTAATCATTGATGCTTACATGCAATGATTCCAGAGAGCGCATCCAGATCCATGAAGATGGTGCCAAGACGTATGTGACCCGAAGAATTGAGATACTGAAAGCAGGGACATGAAGTCAGAATTGGTCTCACGCGCTGAGTACACATGGAAGACTCGCCGTATCAAGTAGCCAGGGGTCTTGTGCCAGTGGTAACACGAGCGAGTGGTAGCTGTCGCTCATATGCTTTGGCGTCAAGTCTCGATCTTTCGGTACCTGACCCTTACCAGAAGACCCCGCAGCTTCTTCACCCTCTGCTTGTTGCGAACGCAGAGCTTCGATCCAGGGTGTCTTGACACGCATTGCTGTCAGCTCTTTGAACACGCCATCTGTGCTTCGAACGGGGCTGCAGTGGAAGCTGCGATTCGCCTCGATGGATGCCAATTGCGCAGATGCAAGACAGCAGCGTTGCTGCTGCGATGCATGCCGAAACTGCCGGAGTGCTAATCTGACCGCGGGCCTCATTTTGTGTATGCAGACTCTTATACAAAGTTGTTGCTGAAGTTCGCAATCGGGCGGAAGTGACGTTTGAGTGCCTGCCGAAGCGAGTCTTGGCGCGCCATGGTACCACGAACCCTCCACCACGCCTCCACTCTTCTCCCATCACCAACCTGATGCACGCATCTCAGTATCCTGATGCGCTGGCTTTGGTAGCGCAGCACGATGGCCCGCACCATCGAGGTCGGACGAGCGGTGCTCTCATGTCCGACACATGCTCTCGAGCTTTGGCTCACAACATTGATCACAGTCTCACCACTACAGCAATCGATTGATCTACAGCAGCTTTCTCCTTGTGACCTTCTCAGTCTCCTTGCTTCCGGAACAATTTGGGTGGGGCGCGGGAATGGGATGCGTGTTGAGATTGAAGTCACACTTCGAGGCGAGCAGCTACCACCTCAGCAGTTACAAGAGCTAGTGAGCTCAATCATATCGGCACCGGTAAGTTCGGTCACTGACAATTAACACGGCATGCTTACTGGATATGCAGGCATGGGCGCAACTACACCTGCACACGAGCTTACCATCCGGTGCCACTTCGAACGACAAGGTGGTAACGATCAACATCAGTAATCGCGAAAATTGTGTTTCATCGGAGACGAAGGAGCGCCATCGTGTTCTCTGGAGTGTACCTCCCGCTGATGTACGACCCATCCAAGGTATTCAAAGATATGATTTAGAGCTCATTCGCTTTTCCCTGGAGTTGCTTGAATCGAAGACAAAGAAGCGTCCACGCCTGAAGCGATCCAAAACATCGCCAGTTGAAGGCAGGCATCCCGAAAGCCAAAACGACAGTGGTGTCGACAGCGATGACGAATCTGAAGCTATGCTGCACGAAATGGTGGCTACAGCTCACTCCGGCAGCTTTGGAGAGCTTTGCGAAGTTTCCGGGCATCCTACAGCAACTGGAAAGCGAAAGCGCGCAACGTCACGGACGCAAGCCGCGATGAGGGTCAAGTCTCTGCCAGTGCGTCAAACCCAACAGACGACCAACCCACTGAACCGCTCGATCAAGACGACCATCTCCCAAGACAGGCTACAGACCCCGTTCCCGATCAATGAATTGGAGGAAGTCAAACGGTTGGTAGACGGAGCGATGCGGTTGTCAATCTATGGCGTCAACAAAACAAACACCGGGCTGAAGATCAAAGCCAATACCTTTGCTGTAGGACTCGCCGATGTCGCCCCAGCCTTATGGAGACCAGGATACTTGACTGTAGGCGCAACCGACCTCTGTCCATGGAGAAATACTAACAAGTATCAGGCTTTGTCACAGCGCGCTAATCTTCTGCCTACCATCAGCCGCTCCATGAATCAGATTGAGCGAAACCGCGTCGTGTCTGTCTCATTGAGCGAAAAACTCGGGAAGTTGACTACATTACCTACAACGAAGCCACAACAAAGACACGATGTAGATGATGAGTCGCTTTCAGACATTTCCAAGCACCTGTGGCAACATTTACAACGAAGCCTTCTCACCAGACCCTCCGCGCCTGTTCAAGAGTTCATGGCCTGCGGCTCGGAGGCAGTGATTCAAAGCGACTCGGATGACAACCTTCATGAGTTTGCCACGGACATTTTCACTACATCAGATGGCTTCATGGTAAACGATGCGGCACAATCTCTGGCAGACACCCACACAACACAACGTGAGAACACATCGCCACTTTCCCAAACGCAGAGAATTAGTTCAGCATCAGACCAAAACTTGGGTCCTGAACTTACTGGCATACTCGGTATTAATCGCGAAGCCTCTGCTGAGATACCGTCAGCGACTGCTGTGCGCTTTTTACATCATGATCCTACGGAGCTATTCGACGCTGACCAACATGAATATCGATCAGGAATTCGGCGAGTCAGTGATAATCTAGCCGTGAGCAGTAGTGTCGAATGCAAACCTGCAGACTACACAGCTACTGTTCGATCTGTCGAAGGCCAATCTCCTCAAATGCATCAGACCGCGCTCGACGATGTCGCCAATGTACGGCAACTATCGAAGGAGAATCTTCTTTTCCATGAGTTTGGGCACGATTACGAAAGTGGCGTTCAAGGCCATGTCTCTCTGGAAGATACGACCAATGGAGTATTGCCAGAAGCCTCGGAAGAATTATTGGAGTTATTTTAGGCAAGTGGGCGAAACCAAAAGTTACGCCATCAACGATTGTATCTATCAATTATCATTAGCTCCAGACACAGCACTAACATTTCAAATTCTACTTACGCAGAGGGCCTGTCCAACTTCAAGGTGTCGGTCGGTATGGAGGCCTCCAGTCCATCTTCAGACTCCACACATGTCAAGAGCCGACCGGAAGTTCTCTCCGGGCCGCACTAATTGATGTGGCTTGAAGTCCGATGCGCCGGACCTTCTCGTACAGATAGTGCGCGACAAGAAACTCAGCAATTGTAGCTTCGTTCCTGACTCGGACACGGCTGTCATTTGATGGGCCAGAACGCCGGCACTTGGATTCGATAGCGGTTGACAAGTGCCGATACGATTTCGCTGTGGGTTATCTCTTTTTAGTTGGGCAAGTTGGGATCATTATTAGATGCCTTGATTCGAGTTTCCGTCTGAGTTCTCTGTCACAATCTTGCGAGAGAAGAAGGTGATTCGTTCGCCTGGAGAACTGTCAGTTCGATGATTTGCGCTCGCTTATCGGTAGTGCCCGGCCCATGCCCCAAGCGCGATGATCAAGCCGATCTTCCAGCTAAAGCTAGGGCCGCCGATCCATACCGACGCTGAAAATCTCACATCAAGAATCCATGCGCGGCGTCTCCGTTCTCCACATCTTTCAAGCCATCAGCTTCGCAAGTTCGGCATCATCAGGCTAAGGGCAGATGTCCTCAAGTCCCTAGCCAACGGGAAGATCAGAGAAGCGTGGAAATTCCAACTCGTGAATGGCGGGCAAGGTAAGCCGCTTTCGAAGCTTGGTGCAATCTTCGAACGACCTTGTGCGCCGTGACGAATTGTCGTCGCGCCCCCTGGCCAACCAAAACAGCCGCTGCCTTGTCACAAGTAAGAACAGGCGACTACTTGTGGGTAACACGTCGTCCTAACCAAGATGAGACAGGCAGGTCAGGAATGATCTGGCAAAACAAATAGTGGCTGCAGACAGCATGCGAGCAGTTCATTCACGACAGCAGCCCTCCAGAAGCCACATACGAGAGGCGATTGTACCTCGAAGCACAAGATTCATCCCTAATGCTAGCATTCAGTCAAACCAGATGCATTCTGGGCGAGAACAGAGACTCTGCGCCGTTGACCTCAATCTCCTCAGCTGTCGTTCATGCATGGAAAACGTGGTTTGCAAGACGGCCTTCGAGACTAGTTATCGTTCTAGTGATGACATTCGGGCTACTACTGACGGGGCGTTTTGACAGGCCATGCGATGAGCCTTAGTATCCGACCACCTCAAAATTGAGCAGCAAGCAGTCTTTTCAGCTCGGCTTCGGAGGGATCGGAAGCAATGGCTGAATAACAGTGAGGAGTGAGGAGGCACAACCGTGAACTCGGCGTCGCTTCACTGCAGAGCGGGATGTGCACAGGGTCGTAAGCAAATGCCCAGGCGACACCAGTGGCCAAATGTTTCAACATGCTGAGCAGCGTGAACCTTGGCCCTGACTCGCCGTTTGCAGAGCAGAGTGGCTCGATTCCAGTCAAGAGCACCAAGCGCCTCCAGTCTGGTGGCGTTCTGGGTTAGCTGCGTCTAGCCGTAGCACCGGGCTTGAGCTTGTGTTCCGTACCAGAGAATTGAGCAGTCAACCATGTGCGACAGGGTTGATGCTGTCAAACCAGCCACGCCAGCTAAAGATACATGGCGTGGCACCGTGGAGTAGAGGTAGTGTAAACTTTGTAAAAGCTCTTTTGCCGGGCGGTTCGCAGGTACAAAGGTATCGCTGGCCAGTCATCACGCCAGTACCCAAGTCTCCGTGTCCTTCTGGGTGGGCTGACAAGTTCACACGTGGTTGACGAGCCTGCAAAAAAGCACCCTGTCGTACGACGTTTAGTCCCGCTTCCGCTGCGACACCTCGAGAGCTGAGCCAGATTCGACAACCATAACGCCGCTAGCCTCCCTCTCCACAGAAGCAACCGTACTCGCTCGGAACCGCACCCGTCAATATCTGTCGATCGCCCAGGGATTCTTTTCGCACCCGCAAGTCGGGTCCACGAGGACTTGACTGTTTTCTGTGAAGGAATTCAACAGTGCCTAGTCATTGCGCAAACACTTTCACTTCGTTGCGGCTAGGCTGCCCATTAGTCGCTCCACCAAACGATTCGACATCCATCTACTATCACTACGAGACTGTGTCAATACTCTCAACTTACACTCTACCCAATATGAGTGAGGATATAAGGAGTAAATACCCGATCGGAGATAAACCCAAGATCCACTTCGTTCCATACATCATCTTCTGTTCCTACCTCGTGTCCCTCATTGGCGCCTTCACAACAGTCGAGCTATTACATCGTCGCGTCTCTGGATCTGGCTGGCGGTCATGGTGAGTGAAAGCAGCACACGTCGGCTTCGCGGTTGCTGACAGAGACAGGGTTCAAATAGGTGGTTGTGCTGTATCCTTCGGCCTCGTCGCTATCTGGTGTATGCACTTCGTGGGTAATCGTGCGATCATTCTGGGAGACGGCGAGCAAGAAATCCAGCTTTACTACAGCTCCTTATACACAGTTGTGTCTGCTATCCTTCCCGTCGTCGTCATTTTTCTTGGACTGTTGGTCGCCGACAGGTTTTACAAAGGGAGTAAACGCGCCATCACTCGGTATTCGGCGCTTCTTGTTTGCGGAGTATGTGCTGGCGCGGCGGTCACAGAAATGCATTACCTTGGAAATCAAGGAACCACGAATTACAAGCTTCAACTAAGCTGGCCGCACGTCTATGGTGCTGCCAGCATCGCGGTTGGTGCTTGCTTTATATCGTTTGGCCTCTTCTTCCATTGGAACGGGCACTGGGTCAACTTCATATGGAGACGAGTCATCGTGGCATGCTTCCTTGCACTCGCTGTCTCGGGTATGCACTGGACTGCAGCCGCTGGTACGTCGTACGAACTTCGAGGATACCATGACGGACCTGGACAGGAAAGGAATCTCAACCTCATCATCGCTCTATGCCTCGTAAGTCTCATCGCTGACACGGACTACAATGCAGTTGTACTGACGTGCTTTTAGTGTCTCTTCGCGTGCGCTGTATGCTTCCTGCTGGGCTTCTTGAAACAACGTCAACAGAGGATGCTCAAAGATCGCGCGCAGCAGGTCGTGCTCGCAGTTGCCACATTCGACTCCGAAGGCAGACTCCTAGTGAGTCAAAGTGGTCTGATGCCTTGCCAAACCATTACAAGGCAGTTCCATCAGAGAGTGAGTGGCTGTCCGTACAGCGAACCTGTCTGACAACTGACCATGCTAGACCTTCGACGACGAGTTCAACACATCACATCCCGTCTTTCAATGGCTGTTCCGAGTAACACGCCATTGGCAGGGCATCATCGAACTCATTCCATCGATGCGCGAACACCTCCAGACGACAGGCTACATCCAGACAACGAGCTCTCCTACTCATGCCTTGGACAGTCGATCATCTCTGGAAGACGACGACGATTCCAGCTACTCTGCCACGTTCAGAGAGTTGTTCTGTGTCACAGCTCAAGAAATCGCGCGCTCGCTCGACACCAGCCTACAAAACCTCGGATGCTTGTACGAAGATGTGCTCACCACCGGCACACTTCTGAACCGCATATTGTATACATCCAGCCAGAATCGAAAGGAGATCCTCGCCACCGAGATTGCGACCACGGACAAGGACATTGAAGCTAACATCAACCCAATCCTTTTCGGTAAGGGCCAGTTACTAGTCCTCACCCGGAGAGTCGATAACAGCGAGGGCAAAAGGCTTCAAAATTTGGGTTACCGCTTTGCAAACATGGATCAAGTTGGCGACCAGCTCGCGCGCAGTATGCAGGTATCTCGAGAAGATCTGGAGAATCTGGTCGGGCGCCTGCACTCATTCAGCCAACGCGAACCAGCGATTCCCTCCCAGGGCACATATCTCGCGTCTTTCTTGATTCAGCCGTCGCCTGCCGTGAGGGGTCTGGAAATTGTTGTGAAGAGGGCCCACCCCGATCGCTTGCCAATGGTGAGATTAAGTGCCGAAGAGCTAAGCCATCGCGAGGTACAGTTACTGGGAGCTCTCAACGGGATGTCGCTGGACGAGATAGTCACGCGCATCAGCGAGCGCACTATCACAGGGTCAGACGACGACGTCTTCCTGGAGAACTTACGCGACCGAATACTCGACCTCACTCGCGAATGTCCGGAATCTACGCTACACCGCAGCATATTTTCTGGGAGACAGCTCGACATTGTGCATGGAATGGCTGGGCAGCAAGAAGCCAGCCCAGCGACGGTCTTCGCGTTTTGCGGAATCAAGGAGATCTATAACCAATCTCTGCAGAGCCCGACGCTGCGGACAATCCCACTATCCTTCTTTCAGTCATACCTTCGAAGTTATCCAGGATGCTCCGATCATGCGATTCTTGCGCAAAAGAACCACAAGGAGTTCAGCAGCCTCATGCTGGGTCCCTCCGCCACCAGAGAGCCAGCCGCGCCAAAACCCAGCAAGTGGCCAGGCCGACTCCGTGCGAAGTCGAAGTCTTCTATATCGGAGATGTCATGGCAGCCGGACTCATCGTCCGAGAAGGGCCTCGTAGCTGTTGCGACTTCGCCGCACGACAACGTCAGTCATCCATGGAATATCATGGTGACTTCGACCCAGAACATGACCGTCGACGAGAGCAACAAGGACGGTGGCAGCTTGGAGTTGCGAGACTTGGGCGTTAAGTCTGAGATTGGCATGGCGGAGACGGAGAAGCCGACGTTGGCGGACAGACTCATGTCTATCACGACGGGCTTCCGTGATCCACATGCGGCGAGGGCGCTGCCGAAGGATCTGTACTATGGTCGAAGGTAGTAGATCATTATTGTAACTTGTATTCTTACACTGCATTCTTGGCGTTTTGATCTTCCTTCGGGATACCCAGCGATTTAGGTGTTGGGTACGCTGTCACATGTTGGAGAATCAATTGGTTGGGAGGATGATGGGATTGTGCAAGTGCACGCTGTACACTGGCATGTCTGATATGATGTGTATAGAAAGTTGATGGTAGACTAATGAAATGGACACGAAGAATGGTTGAAAGCATGACTCCACTCCGATAACGCACCCTGGTCGTGGCTTGGCGAAATGACGCTTGCGTGAACTTAACTTAACTTTCTTCTCTGCGAATGAACAGTCAACTTTCACTCAACTTTGCAAATTAGCACACTCCGAAAAGGGAGATTGCCCATTACAACAGTAACTTCGATATCAGGCTTTCGCCTCAACATACCACGAATTTCACGCCGCATCGCCTACAAAGTCCACCCCTTCATCTCGTCCAAGCGGCCCCTCCAAAATGCCCGAATCACGAAAATACACGCTCGCACCACTCGCAACCCTCACTCCAGCCGCGAGCTCGCGAACATGGCAGACCGCGCCACACCCCACCCTCCCCATCGTCGCAACTGCCTGCTCTGACCGCAGCGTGCGCGTCTACAGTCTCACATCCTTCACCCTCCTACACACGATAACAGGAGGCCATAAGCGCAGCGTACGCGCCGTGTCATGGAAGCCCGGCACACAAGGGCAGAGCGTGCTTGCAACGGGCAGCTTCGACTCCAGCGCCGGCATCTGGCGGCGCGAAGAGCAGCCCTCGAACGAAGACGACTTCACGAATCGGCGCATTGGCGGCGATGAAGATGAAGACGGCAGGGACGACGAAGACGATTACCAGTTCTCGTGTATTCTCGACGGCCACGAATCGGAAATCAAGTCGCTCACATGGTCGCCTAGCGGTCAATATCTCGCGACGTGCTCGCGCGATAAGTCTGTGTGGATATGGGAGGAGCTGGAAGATGATAATTTCGAGACGGTGGCGGTGCTGCAGGAACATGATGGCGATGTCAAGTGCGTTGCGTGGCATCCTGAGGAAGATCTGCTGGCGAGTGCGAGCTATGACGATAGTGTGAGGTTGTACAGGGAAGATGCGGACGATTGGGTGCAGGTCAGCTGCATTTCAGGCAAGGAGGGACATGGCATGACGGTCTGGTGGGTCGAATTTGAGGGCAGTGGTATGAGCAAGAAGGACTTCCGCGCACAAAGAGACGGCCTGTCAGATGAGCAGCAGCAACACATTGAAGGGCTGGAGCAGTCAGGGCCACGATTGGCGACATGTAGCGACGACTGCACCGTACGAATATGGCGGAGAAAGCCACGCGAGCAACCAAACGCATCCTCGAGCACCGGTATACCCTCGATCATACGCTCCGTCGCCATCGACGAAGACTGGTACCAAGACGCCGTCCTCCCACAAGTCCACGAACGCGCTATATACTCGGTTTCATGGAGTCGCACAACCGGCATGATCGTCAGTGCTGGCAGCGACGGCAAGATTATAGTGTATAAGGAGCAGTGGACGCAGCAGACGGCGAATGGCGTGAATGGGGAGCACATGGAGGTCGACGGGACACAGGCTCAGTCGCCGACTGGGTGGGTGGTTGTTGCGGAGCTGTTCTCTGCGCATAGTGTGTTTGAGATCAATCATGTTACTTGGGCGAAGAGGGCGGATAAGGGGAAGAGGTGGGAGGGCGAGGAGGTGGTGGTTAGTACGGGGGATGAGGGTGAGGTTAAGACGTGGACGGTTGATGAGACGCCAGCATCCTAATCATTTGCTTCGAGGCTTTACCCACATTTAGGAAAGCAGTTGTGCGGGGCCATACGCAAGTATAAATTACAGCGCTCAGCTTCTCACTCTCACCTGCACTGCAGTAGTCTCACATGTGCTGCTCTCTCTTACTCGGGGCGTCACCGAACAAGAACAGTATTCTGTGGCATATATACATTCTCCACCATCTACTATCCACCATCACTTCTGACATCTCTTTGTTACGACAGCGAGCTCTACCACTAGTCATCTTCAACATGGCCACAACCTCGAAGCAAACCGTATCGCCGCATGGCACGTCGAACCTCAGGTAGATCGCACTATCGAACGGTGTATGTCGCACGTCAGGCTAACTTGTATAGTCTGGCAGCAAGCGATCCGACCGTCATAATCGAGGTTGGACCAGAAGCGAAGAAGTACTACGTCCATCGGGCTTTGCTCATCCACCACTCAGAGTACTTTCGCGAGGGCTTGCAAGGCTCGTGGGCTGAGGCGCAGAGCGGTCTCTTCAAGTGACATGATATCGAGCCTGTCGTCTGTTAGTTCTTGTCACCGAAGCGATGTCTGGACGTGCACTAATCCGTTTAGTCAATCTCTTCGTCCATTGGCTATACACAGGAAAATTCCCAGAACTACAGGACAACGACAAATGGGAAGTGGCCACCCAAAAGGAGTTTTGGCCCTTTGACGTCGAAGCGCGCCGATTGTTGGCCATCAAGGCATACGTATTTGCGGACAGATTTATCGTATCGACATTCCGGAGGACGCTGAGTGCCAGGGCCACCACCCCGATATTAGACGCTCTCAAAGACGTCCGGCAAATAATCTTCGAGGAGACCTCCCCTCTGGTCAACTACGCTTTCACACATGTGCCCGCTGATCGCCCTCTCCTACAGTTCCTTGTAGACGATTTCTGTTGTCGCTGGCAGGAAGATCTGGACCTGGCCGAAGAGATGGACCTGCTGAAGGAATTACATTCAGCTTTCCTGCTGAGAGTAATGAGAGTAATGAGGAGGTTTTCCGAGATCCTGCGAGAGCGTGGTGAGGCAAAGACGAAATGTTGCTATCTCGAGCATGCTTCTGATAAGAAGGAGAAGGCATTCAAGGCACAGCATATGGTGTATAACGAAGAGAGGGAGTATGGGTACTTGGAGTGAACGCACGCTGCGTGCTCGGCGAGCATTTTAGGCATGCTCAAGGACAATGAAGGCAACAGCGACTTTAGTGGCACGACAAGGCAGTTTAGTGTGAAGGGCATTCGTGCAGCCTGAATATCGACATGAAAGCATTGTGCACTTTGTGAGCTATAGACTAGTTTGATCACTTTTCTCAAAATCTGCGAGATACAATCTTCATCTGGAGTTTTGAGATTTCTGTGTGATGGCGACTCCCTGTCCGGAGACCTCGGACCAATCCGAATTCACCTACACTCACTTGCAGCAGCACGGGCCAGCAATCTTAAATTGATTGACGTTCACCTTCACTTCGCTTGAACTGCATCCAGATCCTACTTTTCGATAACCTCCGGGCTCCAGCACGACAACAATCTTCGCAAAACGAGCAGACTCATCAGCGCGAACATGGCGTCACTTACGTCCGATTCGAGACCTCCCGCGTTGCAGTAAGTCCACTAGCAACTCGTTATTAGTGGTGGTAGCTGATAGTCTAGTGCCGCCGCGATCGAAGGCTTTGTGGCGGTCGAAGTTGGCGACACCAACCCGAAGAAGTGCTACATCTACCGAGCTCTCTTGATCCATCACTCGGAGTACTTCAGTAAAGCGCTACAAGGCCCGTGGATGGAGGCGGAAGAACGTGTAGTACGACTCGAGGACATTGACTGCCAAGTGTGTGAGTAATGGCATTGCAACTACCTAGTAGCTGCTTCACTTGCTGACGTTAATGACCAGTCAATCTCTTCGTACACTGGCTCTACACGCAAACTCTGCCTAGTCCTTATTGGGAAGACTAGGATAATTGGTGTACGATCATGGATCCCAAACACGAATCGTTTGTGTATCTCTCGGAAATCAAATTTCGCGCCTACAGTTTTGGTGACAGGTTCCTGGCTGCCCGCTTTCGAAAAGCAATCAACGCGGCCATTGTCGACGATATCAAAAGCTGTGTGCTCAACGCATATAAGTTCATGAGGCTTATTCGCAACGCGTACGACAACGTTCCAGCAAGCTGTCCGATCATACAGCTCCTTGTAGACCAGTTTTGCGACAACTGGGAGGAGAGGGACGACGATGAGGACTCTTTAGTGAATGCGCTTCCAGACAAGTTTCTTTCACGTGCGTTCAGGAGGTTCATGCAGCTCAAACAGGCGTCAAGGAAGACAAAGTCTGCGGGAATAAGCAACATGAAGCGCTGCTACTACGAGCATATCACGGACGCGGAGAAGGCCAAGTGCGGCAATCTACATATGGCGTATCACGGAGGTAAGGACTTTGGAAATTTTGGATGAGCGTACGTCATGATCCTGGAGACGGAGAAGGGAGAGGACGCCAAACCGATGGCGAAGTCTTGGAGTAATCAGGAGATGATCGTGGATCACGATCTCAGTCTTAGGTCACGATTTAGCAGTAGGAAACGCTTCTCATACATTATTCAAGCTCTTTTCTACCGCCCCTGTCGTGAGTCTGTTCTGGCCATTCACCTTCACTGTGTTGTGCAGTCGCGGCCGCGCTAGTGCGGGCTCGTTTGCTCCTACCTTTTCTGCCACAACACTAACCACCGACCACTCACCAAAAATATCACCGCCCCTAGGATACATTGCTCATAGCGACGTCAGAGTCAGCTGAGGCTCGACAAGAGCCACCAACGTTTGGGTAAGGATCTCCTCGCCTGTTGCCGCCAGTCACTAACTTGTCCTCAGCTCTGCTCTCGGCGAAGACACCGTGTTGACCGAGATTGGCAAGAATCTCCAGAAGTACTACGTCTACAAGTAGGTGAAGGATTTTGGATAGTTTGGGTGACTGTGTGTGGAGAGCGATTAAGACTGGGAGATACGACATCATGGTCACGATGGCTTATCTGACAACCATTCAAGCGCTTTGAAAAGAGATGCTTGAGAGCACTGCAGTGAGACGTTCCATAGCAGTCGTGTAGCTCCGAGTTCAAACTAGGTCATGCATCGAAAGGTGATGTTAAATTCTCGCGTACTGCCTGTCATGCCTCAGAAAATTGACACTTGAATCCTCGGTAAGACCGTTGTATCAAAATATGGATCACCTTTACTTCGATATTGCGAAAAGGCTGCCAGACCTTCTCTCACCTTGCTCGGACTCCAAGCTAGCCATTTGTAAATCACCCGGATATATGTATTGGTAGTAAGCATATCCTACTCCCACCTGCGACTCTGCAACTACATTTCGATCATGGCAACCAACAATCCGCCCAAGTCTGACGGCGTACCACCGGTGATCGGGTAAGTGATATATCTACACCCACAAGGCAACTGCTAAGTACTTGCCAGTGTCGCGCTCAGCGAGGGCATCGTGACAGTCGAGATCGGCGCCGACCACAAGAAATACTGCGTGCACAAAGCGCTGCTCACGCATCACTCCGAATACTTTTGCAAAGCACTTCAGGGGCCGTGGAAGGAGGCCCATGAAGGCGTTGTTACGCTGGAGGATATTGAGTCGGCGGTTTGTATGTGCTTTAAGAGATTTTTCTGAATGAGGAGAGTTGTCCGAGCTAACACTAATCGTCAGTCAACATCTCCACTCAATAGCTCTATACTCAGACGCTACCGTCCGGAGACGACTCTGAGGCATGGGACAGAGTCATGGACTTACAGGCGAGCTGTAAAGGCGAGCATGGGAATTGCGAGCCTGACGACTGCGAGCCTACACGTGTTCTGATTGTCTTCAAAGCATACTCTCTTGGGGACCGCTTCCTTTCACCAAGATTCCGGAGGCTAGTCACCGAAGGGCTGATATCACGAATCGGGTATCCATTCTGGCAACCCATGAACACTCTAGAAGTCGTAGACTGGGCTTTTGAGCATCTTCCCGCGGACAACCACTTGCTACAAATGCTTGCCAACGATTTCTGCTTTGACTGGCGAGGCAAGGGGTCTTTCCACAGCAAAGGCTCTAATTTGGCCCTCAACAAATGTCCAGTACCATTCATGGCCCGAGTAATGAGGCGATATAGGGATCTGCTGAACGATTACGGGCTTGACTGGGAACTGCCAAATCAGCAACATTGCCACTTTGAACATGCTACGGAAGAAGAGAAAACTGCATGTGTCCAACTACACATGGTGTACGACGAGAATGAAGAGTACGGACACTTTGCTTGAGGGAGCGTGGAGGATACGGTCCGATGACCCATGGGAAAAAGGAGGATTCTGGCTCTATACGCAGGGAAGGGAGACAGGACGAGCGAACAAAGAGATGCTAGGTGAATTGTATTTCTTAATAATCTGTCGTCACCTGGTCTACCCTAACATCCATCGGTCTTATGTATGCCATGTACACTTCTCTCATTCCCAATCATTCACCCCATCGCTTACGAAAGCATACGCTAAGCGCGTCGAAGTACTCACCTTCGAGATCCTTGGGACCGCGTGGGCCCTAAACATTTCCCTCTCTGCCCCGAATCACGCTTTCGCTGCCTCGCAGACGACACAGGTCCGTCTATCTATTTTCGCTCACACCTCTCCAGCACGAACATCCACAATGGCAGGCGAACAGCAAGAAACTCCGGACGTAGCAGTACCTTCTGTCATGTGAGGTCGGCCCTAAATGAGCTTTGTACATATACATACCACTGACATTTAACAAGCTCCGCCGTCCAGTCTGACATCGTCACTATCGAGATTGGTCCCAATCGCAAGCAGTATCATGTGCACAAGGCCCTCATAACGCACCACTCGGACTACTTCCGCAACACCTTCCGTGGCCCGTGGATAGAAGCACATGAAAAAAGTGTCCCACTCCTCGACATCGAGCCCACGACCTGTGAGTGTTACATCCCAAGCGATTTTAATATCACGGGCAACTATGAAGTTGACAGGTCACTGACTTCCCTATAATAGTCAATATATTCTTGCAGTGGCTCTACACGAACAAGATCCCCGCGTACGAAGCCGACGACAAGGAATGGGACATCTACCTCGAGGGCGAAGACTGCAACGACACCAGCCTCGGAGAAAAGCTCTTCATGATACTCCTCAAAGCATACGTTTTCGCAGACCGCTTTCTGGCGCATGGATTCCGATGCGCAGTCAGCAAGCGGCTCTCGGATCACGTACGTTTCATAGACCTTGAGGAACCACTGTGCTGGAAAGTCTTCAGCTACGCCTTCAGCAACATTCCCTTGGAGCGGCCTATCTTGCAGCACCTCGTCGACGACTTCTGCTACGAGTACATTGATTTTCCAGGTGAGGAAGGGCACGATATGACAGCCGAGGTCAACCAGCCTCGGGAGTTTCTCATGCGTGTCATGCGGGCGCTGCCGTCTACTCGAGTCAATGAACTTGAAATACTGTCTGGGCGCTGTTACTATGAGCACGCATCGGAGAAGGAGGAGGAGGCATGCAGAAAGAAGTACATGGTCTTCGATGAGGTCAAAGATGGTGGATATTTCAATGATGATTGAGAGTGAGGGACGAAAAGATGATCCAGCGGTGAATTGGTCGATGTAGATATGGAATGCCTGATATAGAAATATGGTTGAGGTAGTCTTTCAACGATACCTACATACGATGAGAACTCTACGACAGCGCTTTCCTCATCTACATCACCACCGCAGCCACAATAGCAACCACAAGCGCACCAATCCCACCACTCCCCTTCCCCCTCGCGGCCACACTTTTCTTCCCATCACTCTTCGGCGCATCAGGCTGATCCCCCGCCTGCAACTCACTCGCGCCAAACGACTTGAACCCTCCACTAATCGAGCTCGCATGCTTCGTCGAGCCCTGCACGCACTTCGAATCATCACTGTGCGCATCCCACGCCTGCTTCCATGCGAGATCCGGATCAAAGTACGTCTCCGCCGTGTAAAAGATCTTGCAGTCGGACGCCTCGTAGATGAATTGCAGCGGCGTAGCTGTCTTGTCGCCCTTGCGGATCTGGTCCTGGGACTGCACGCGAGACGAGCTATCGCCTACGCGGGTGAAGAGCTGGGTTGCTTTGGCTAGGGATGAGAGGGTTGCGTCGTTGCTCTTGATGCTGGAAAGACCGACTGCGCTGCTGACGTTCATGATGAGGCCTGCGTAGCCGGGGAAGGTGATTAGAGGGATGACTTCGCCGCCTTTGGAACCGGTGACGGTTTGGATGGGCCTGTTTTCTGGACGGCCTCCGACGGTGACGGCTTTGACGCCGGCGATGTTCTTTAGCTCTTCGTGGAATGAGGCACATGATGACCCGCAGAGGGCGTCGGTGAACATGACGACGTTGTTGGCTTGGAAGATAGTGGGACGCGTAGCGTTCACGAAGTTGAAGCCGTTTGGCAGGATGGATATGCGATCAGAGTTGGAGTACTGCAGGAAGTCATTTATCCGTTACAGTGCGGGATGGATGTCTATAACGTACGTTGTATCGCATGGTCATCGTAAGCTTGTCAGAATTCAGATCAAGCGGCCCATTGAACTCGTCCCAGCTAGCAAAGTTCGTCCCATCTGCCTTGCGGAAGTGCCAGTACGCCCAGAAGCGAAAGATGGCAGTGTTTTCAATGCTGTCGCCTGTCTCGCGCCTGTACTTCCTGGCCATGTCTGTATTGCTGCGAATCTCATTGACCGCATCACCGATCTTGATCCATGGATCTGATGCCCTGTAGCGCTGGGCAGAAAACGGATCGAGTTCCGGAAATAATTGCTTGAAGGCATCCAGGAGTAGGTTAGTATTTCCACCGCCGTTCTCGCGCAGGTCGATCACAAGTTTCGTTTTCTGCTGGCTCTGGCATTGAGTCAAGAAGCTGGCGACTGTTGCCTGAAACTCGTTGTTGAAAGCACTTTCGCCGTCCTCCTCGGGATTGCTGAAGGATATAATTTTGAGGACTGCGACATCCTCATAGCCGCGGCCGCTCAAGAAGTAGCCAGCAACAACGCCACTTTGTGCCTGAGCAATTGCGCGAGGATAGCCAGCAGCTGGTATGACCTGACGCTTGTTCCGCGTGTGATAGTCGTTGATTGGGATCGTGGGAACTGGTCCAAGATCATGCGGTGATACGAATGGCAATTCCTTATCTTTCGTGTCTGCTGAATCCGTTGACGCCCCGCTGACCAGGCCAGTACAGAACTTCTGGAAAAAAGTCCGTCCGTCCGTCACACCAGAGAAACTGAACTCGGTTGTTGCAGTGTTTTGGATGGACGTAGTCGAACCATTTGCCCATCTGACATCCGTGCTGTTGCCACCGAACTTCCTTTGAGCTGCAAATGCTCCTTGGTGATCGGTGTCGCCCTTCGCAAACATGGCGTTCATCTGACCGTCAGAGTCGATGTACTGGGAGTAGAAGTTCGACTTCAAGAAATCATACGGATTCTGGCCATTGATCTGCTGGATGTCGGAAACGCGGCTGTTTCGCGCCAATTGCTTGACATCCTCATAGACGTACAGCTTTGGGAGAGCTTTCCCGTCCGATGAGATGGAGGCGATGTTGAACGGTCGCTGGAACCTGAATACCTGCAATATGTCTGGCGAATAGTTGAAGTGGAAGTTGCCAGTTCGTATGGTTATGTTCTGGATTGCCAATTGAACAGCATACTCGCTTTGGAACGAGCCGAGATTGCTTTTGATTTTTTCCAACTCTCCTATTATGTCGAGTGACCCGTACTCCCAGTCGTTACCTGGATTCTTGTACCATCCCAGCTCGGATTGAAACTGCCATACTAGCTTTAGCTCGTCGATGAGTCTCTGATTGCCTTGACTGTCGACCGGTACAGAATTCAAGCAGTCGAAAGCAGCTTGCGCAGAAATAGGTGCATTCGAAGACGTGAAAAGGAGCCTCGAGACTGTTGCGCACGGCTGACTCGACTGCGCCGCAACAAATGCTGTGAAAGCGAGAAGGAAAGCGCTTTTAAGCATTGCGCGCTGGGCGCGAGAAAAATTAAGGAAAGGCGAGTATATACAGGCAGCAATTGCGCATAGGAGCTACAAAGAAAGTGATGATGTACAAGCAACGCACGAAGTTGAAAGAAAGCAGGAACGCCACGCCTCGTCCGTTGCGAATCGTGCTTGGGACTTCATGTTAAGAGGACCAAAACCTGACGCTAGCTCCTATTCTCCTAAACAATCCCAAGCACTAGCCGCAAATGGTGCTGAACGTCTTCATTGGGCTTGAGGCTGAAGCCAATAGGACTCCTGAAGCAGGAACATTGTGCACTGTGATTGGTTCTACTGGTGACCTCTAGAGTGCAGTGCACAGCCCCAGATTGTGAAGACGGCGCGGCTGCAACGCCGGCCTGCTGCCGAGGAAGCCAGAGGACGGATCGCTTGGCCCTGTCGATCTTTGAGGCCCTGGAGATGAGGAGCATAACAAGGTTCGCACGCCATCTTCGTGAGGAGGAAGCGGCTCGAATTTGGGGTATTATAGAGATGTTGGAGTTGGCTTAAAAATTGCGCGTCTTGGAAGTGCTCACTCAGTTCGCGCCGGAGAACGAGCATTTGACGTTTCAGGTCCCCTGGTACAATCGGACTAGTCACCTGTCTCGCAAATCGATCGCATGCGACACCTGGGCTGTGATTGCGTGACGATGTGGAGGGCGACGTGTGGAGGATCACAATTTTTCCCACACAAGAGGCACAGAACGGGACGGCATGAGCTCAATCACATCCAGGTCAAGCACGCTGCATTCTGCCTTCCAACATCTACGATACGAGCCCTGGCCAAAGTTTGGAGCAAACACACCGTGTGCTACCGAAGATGTATTCGTCTCAAGCATCCTCATATGCACCGCCCTCCATCTACCTCCAAATTAACCCCCGTGATAAAACCAGCCTCCTTACTCGCCATAAACACACACGCATTCGTAACATCGTCCACCTCGCCAATGCGCCCCATGGGCACATTGGCCGTAAACTTTGTGCGATTCTCAGGCGTGTCCTCCATGCCCGTGAACGCGCTGAATAGCCCCGTCCCAGTGACCAGCGGGCATATAGACACCACGCGAATCTGATGCGGCCCGTACTCAGCTGCCAGACCTTTCGTCGCGTTCCATATTGCTCCTTTGCTGGCGTTGTACCACACGAGCCCTGGCCGTGGTCGCGTTGCGCCCACGCTGGCGATATTAATGATGACGCCTCCTTCTTTCCTGTCGATGGCTTGTTGTACCCACGCATTGCAGCCAAGATACACGCCCTTGACATTGATATCAAACGTCCTTTCAAACTCCTCCTCTGTGACTGTCGTAGTCGGCTTGTTCGTGTAGCTCCAGCCCGCGTTGTTGACGAGGATGTCGCAGCGGCCGAACTTCTCGATGCAGGTGGAGACGGTGGATTTCCAGTCTGCGGACTTGGTGACGTCCATTTTGTGGAAGGCGAGGGAGGAGGGGTTGGTCGCGCATGTTGCTTCGCCGCCGGCTTGGTTGATGTCGCCGACGAGGACTTTGGCGCCTTCCGAGGCGAAGGCTTTGGATATGCCGGCGCCGAAACCTGAGCCGCCGCCTGGAGGGTGTTAGGTGGATGTTGTGGAGTGTAGGAGGACGGTACGTACCGGTTACGATTGCTACTTTGCCGTCCAAGCGACCCATATTGTCAAGATGTCGAGGGACTGTTAGCTAGTGAGGCTGGTGAAGGTCGATCTAGACAAGGGCGAGGTTTAGTGACCAGCGTTGAATGAGAAGGAATGACGGAAGCACTCTCCACTCCTTCTCATAAGCCAAGCCATTACGTCTCTAAACATCAGTGGCATACCGCTCGAGGCCGCTCTTCGGAAAACAATGAGGGGTAGTTGGGAGGGGCTACAAGTCGACGGCGCTAGTCGATGACCACCGAAGATGCAACCAATTGGAGACGGATGAGGCCGACGTCTTCTCCTTCGGCTCACACAATTGCGGCATCGGCTATAAGCTTTGCTGTTGGTGGCATGGACTTTGCTCGGAAAAGAAGGGTGGGGTTGATGTCATCTAGATGGGTATGGCAAGAGCGACTGTTGCACGATGGAAAGAGATATCACTGTTATAACTTAGAGCTTCTTATCGAGACACCACTCCATCGAGTTCTCAAATATCTCCAGTAGATTTTTGACCGCTTCAAATCGAAGACATCAATACACGATAGCGATCATGAGTTCATCGGGAAAGTACGAGCTTCCTTTCAAGGTACGCGATGATGAGCATTCCCGCATCTTGGTCTAACATTGCAGCAGCTCAACAATCCAGACCTACTCCACAATGAATCTTTCATTCACGGCAAATGGGTGAAGTCAAAGTCAGGAAAGACCTTTGAGGTTGCGGACCCGGGAACTGGCAAGACATGGATCGAGTGCCCGACCAACGACGCCTCAGACGTCGACGCAGCAGTCAAAAGCTCACACGAATGCTTCCTCGAGTACAAGAAGATCAGCCCCCGGCAACGGGCGCAAATGCTCTACAAATGGGACGCCTTGATCAAGGAGAATAGGGAAGACATTGCCACTCTCCTCGTATATGAAACTGGCAAGCCCAGAGCGGAGGCGTATGGCGAGATCGACTACTCGACTGGTTTCACGTGGTGGTTCGCTGGCGAAGCCGAACGTATTCAGGGATCAGTCTTCACGCCTGCGCTACCGAATCGTCGCATCTTCACGATCAAGCAGCCACTGGGTGTTGCTGCAGCGCTGGTGCCATGGAACTTCCCAATTGCCATGATTCTGCGCAAAGCTGGTGCCGCGCTTGCTGCAGGGTGTACGATGATCGTCAAACCGTCCCCAGAGACTCCCATCTCTGTCCTGGCGCTGGCATATCTTGCTGATAAAGCTGGCTTTCCGAAGGGAGCGTTGAATGTACTGACGACTGATCTCGACAAGACGCCGGAGCTTAGTGAAGCACTTTGTCGCCATCCACTGGTCAACAAGGTTACTTTCACAGGCTCGACTCGCGTGGGAAAAGTCGTAGCTCGCATATGCTCCGACAACCTCAAGAAAGTCACACTCGAGCTGGGCGGCAACTGCCCAGTTTTAATCTTCGACGACGCAAATATCGAGCAAGCCCTATCCCAAGTTTTCGCACTGAAGTTCCGCCACGCCGGACAAGCCTGCATCACGGCGAACCGCATCTACGTCCAATCCGGTATCTTCGACAAGTTCCTCGAGCGCTGGAATGCCGAAGCCCAAAAACTCGTTGTCGGACATGGCTCAGATGGCAAGACCACAATGGGCCCTGTGACAACTCCGCGAGCCGTGGAGAAGGCGCTCTCTCTGGTCCAAGACGCGAAGAAGAAAGGCGCAAAGATCCACACTGGCGGCAAAAAGATCGAGAAGAATGGTGGGTACTTCTTCGAGCCGACTGTCATCACAGGCGTGACGCCAGACATGGACATTGCGCACGAGGAGATGTTCTCGCCTATTGCCACGCTCATCAAGTTCGAGACTGAGGAGGAGGCGGTGAAGAAGGCGAATGATACGAGCATGGGCCTTGCGAGTTATCTGTTCACGAAGAATGTTGATCGTATGTGGAGGCTGTTTGAGAATCTTGAGGCGGGGATGATTGGGCTGAATACTGGTGAGTACCCTTCTGGAGAAGCAGTTGAAGTGATACTGACATCGTTGTAGGCAACTCGTCCGCAGCGGAGTCGCCGTTTGGAGGAATTAAGCAGAGTGGATACGGTAAGGAGTCTGGGAAAGACGTGGCGGTCAACGAGTACCTGATCACTAAGACGGGCACGTTCACACTGGAGGAGCAGTCTTAGACACACGAACGTGCTCCTTCCGGAACAAAGTGATCGCCGAAGCTGGTGAAACGAAAGCTACAGATGGCTTCAGCTGGAGTGACACGCGTGGGTGGTGACTTTATGTCTTACTTAGCAAGCTATGTAGTTTTACCAATGTCTGACATGCAAGCCGAGTGAGTGAAGCGATTTGTACGTCTTATAAGTTAGCCCCGAGTTTGCCATTCTTGCCTGCAATGCTATTGTCACCTTCTATAACTGCGCCACATCATTGTCGTGAACATTTGAAAGCTAAGCAAGGCTGCACCTCTTAGCGCGCCTCTTAGTTCACTTTCACGCGGCGGTCCGGCCAATCGCCCACTAGCGTCCCAGCACCTGGCCTGCAGCTTTCCCCAGAACCTCTACTCCCCACCACACACACACTCTCTCTCTTTCTCTCTATATTACACTCGCACCACACCCACAACTGACAAGATGGATACCGACATGATGGACGCGGGCTACGATATCGACATCGACGTCGGCGCCGGCCTAGAAGCTCCGGCGCAGCAACCGCAGCAGGTTACCCAGGTAGGTTGAGCGCGAGACTGCTATGAGGCCTGGCTAATGCACTGCACAGGCACACACACCACCCAAAGCTGCCGATGACATACCAGCGGCATACTTCGAGAACCTCGACGCGCAACCTCACAGGCCGTGGCCCGAGTCACTGAATCTGCAGGGCGTAGAGGACTTCGACCCGAATGACCCTCTGTACTACGCCATGGAGCACTGCGGCGCCGACCCACGGGTCAAGCAGCTCCGATGGGTCAGCGACTCGTCGGTCAATCTCGAGTTCTACAATAGAGAAGACGCCGCGACGGCTCTGCAGCTCCTCTCACACGAGTCTGTCGGAAACATAAGCTCGCTCAGCCTACAAGACAGCCGGCAAGCAAAGTCGTACTCGAAAAAGCCGAACAGCATCCTGCGGGTGCGTGAGACGAATGCCGGCGACCAGAAGCCAAAAGGCGCCGCAAATCGTAGCAATTACTACCAGCGCAATCCAGACATCCGAGGCAATCGCGAGCGTGAACCGCGAAAGCGGGAGCGGGAGCCGCCAAAGCGAGACATCCTGGATTACGGCGAGGAAGAGGTCGACCTACGCGACCGAAGGCGGAGCGGCGGCGATGAGTCTATGAGCGAAGATTCCGGCGTCGAGCGGCGGAGGAACAACACTCGATACGACCGAGATACGCGGGACTCACGTGGTCGAGGCGGTAGACGGGGCAATGATCGGGATGCTGGCAGACCGAAAGACACCCGCAATTCGGGGCGCCTTCGAGACGACCGCGACGCTGGCAGGCTCGGCGCAGATGTTGATTCCTACCGGCCTGGAACGAGAAGGTATGACAGCCTCCCCCAAGGCACAGTATTGAGGCTAATGAATCTCAGCCCACGCGAATCACACTCGGGCCGCTTACGAGGTCGCAGTGCCTCCCCAACCTCCGACGACGGTGACGGCCGATTTGGCTTCGCGGAAGACAGCACAAACCTACGAACACGCTATCGGAGCCGAAGCCGGAGCCGTAATACGCGACGACGACGAGAGCCCAGCGCTGACCGCTGGACGCACGACCGCTACGGTACGTCAGGTGGGCGCTGGCAGAAAGATGCGAGCCTTATAGACAGCTCGCCGATGGGTAATCACCGCCGATCGGATGCAATGGACGAGACGAAGAAGGGCGGATCTCTCCTTGAGCGCATGACGAAGAACGGCCGGCCTGTTCTACAGCAGACTCGATCGCTCGCCGACCGCATCACGCGCGACGACGATGATGGGCGACTCAAGTACGACTACAGCGAACCTGAATACTCAGAACCCAAGCCTCGCCGCAATCTTGTCGACCGTATAAGCCGCGATACCGACATCAACATCCGTGGGCGCAGCCAGGAGGGTATCAACATCCGCGGCACCGCATCTGGGAATGGCTCGGGTGGCATAAACATTAGGGGTGTTGCGAGTGGTGCTTAGTCGGCTGCACGTCGAGTGTCACTGAACAACATGGATGTCAAGTGGCTGGAAAACGACTCGGTCATCGTCTGGGAGCAAGGACGAAATGTTAAGGGCATTGCAAAGGGTGCTTCAGTAGCTGCACCCAGAGCGTCGCTGGGTGATGCGGCTGTTGAATGGTTGAGGAACGATTCGGTCATCTTTTGGGAGCAAGGACGTGGGCAGTAGGGCTTTGTGGTTGGGTTGGGAACGAGTACTCTCTGCTCGGTATTTGTTATTGTGTAGGCATTATTCGGGGAGGCTTTATATCCATCCATAGGTACATCATTCTGCTAGGCGCTCAAAATTGTCACTCGGAGGAGGTGTGTATAGATATCATGCAAGACGAGATTGGAATTTGGGCGAAGGGAAGCTAGTGCTTCTACGAAGAAGATTACGGATTGGCATCCCAACTCAACTCATCCCATCCCGTCCCATCACATCCCTCCCATAATTCTCTCTCCCTACTCAATCCTCCCATCCCCCACCATCTCCCTCATAACCTCAACACTCCTCTTAACCGCCCCCCTCGCCATCCCCTGCATCCTAACCCTCTCCCTCTCCACCTCCTCACTCCCCCCATACTCAAACTCAAACACATATGTCAAATACAAATCGCCCTCTCCTTCCCCCCCAACAGAAATGATATTCCTAATCACCGTGCCGTCTTCCTGGTGGAATTCTACCCACGACGGGTGGTAACTTTTTACGGTTTCGGTAGCGCGTGGCTTGGGGTGCCCGGCGTTTGGGGCGAAGATGACTTCGCGGGTTATGGTGTCGGAGGAAGGGGAGGAGAGGACGGTGCAGGATGATATTGCAGGCACGAATTCTTGGGCGTGGTGGATTTTGCGTTGGAGGGCGGACCAGACTTGTGCTTGGGTGAGGATGGGGGTTTTGTTGGGGGGGTTGAGGGGGGATGTGTGGGCGATGTGGAGTTTGGGCATGTTGGTTTGTGTCGTGGTGGGTTGGTGTGTGGGTGATGGTGGGGGTTTGATGGGATCGAATAAAAGTGTGTTTTGATGCTATGAGAATCTATAGAGTAGCTGGATAGTACCGGCTCTTTATATCATTATCTCATCGACTTTTCCCTTTTCCCCTCTAGACGGGGTTGTGGCGTTACCAAGCACGCTAGACAAGTCATTAGGGTTGTGTAAGGCTTGATGGTTTCGGCTCCACCGAGTCCGAGCTGCGTAATGGTGGCACTTATACACACATTCTTCATTTATGATGCGAGGTGCCGAGATAGGGAAATGGGCGTGCATGAGATATGAGAAAACGCCCCAGACGAGGCAAATGGTACAGTTTGAGGAGGCTTGATCGGTATGACGTATTGGTTCATGCAGCCGGACAGCGAGTCTTGGAAATGCAGAACCTTTTGAACTCCTACTCGAACCATGTATCTAGTCATTGCTACGACGACATTAGTAACTTTCCATCAAAGTGGCATGGGTCGACATACGATCTTGCCCTTGTTCACCACGAAGCCCTCTATCGCGGAAATGGCGGCCCACAGCCTGTTCTCTGCTTCTCGGAAGACGACTGAGCGCGGACCGTAGAAGACCTCGTCGCTCACTTCCTCGGGATGGCGAGGCAAGCAGTGCATAAAGGACCAGGTGTCCTTTGCGCCTCCGCGCTTCGCAAGCTCTGACGTGATCTGGAAGCCCTCGAATGCCTTGAGCCTCTTCGCCGTCTCCTCTTCCTGGCCCATGGACACCCACGTATCTGTGACGAGGATGTCAGCGTCCTTGATGGCGTCCTCTGGCACCCGGGTCTCGATGAGCTTTCCGGCCCTGGGCGATGTGCCTGCCGCGTGCTCGATCACGGTCCTCATGTCTTTTGGGATCTCGTAGCCTGCTGGTGTCGCGACTGAGATGTCTACGCCTAGCTTCATTGCGCCTATGGCGAGGTCGTAGAGCACGTTGTTCGCATCACCTACCCACGCGATCTTGAGGCCCTCGAGACCCAGTGATGTGGACGAGGATGAAGGGTGAATCTCGGCGATTGTGAGGAAGTCGGCGATGGTCTGGAGAGGGTGGTAGAGATCTGAGAGAGCGTTGATGACGGGCACGCTTGAGTGCTTCGCGAGGTCTGCGACGTCCGAGTGAGGGCCTACACGGGCGACGATGGCAGCGGTCATGCTGGAGATGACAAGGGCGGTGTCGTAGAGAGACTCGTTCACGCCTAGCTGGATGTCGTCTTTGCCCAGGAACATTGGCGAGCCACCCATTGTCGCGATGGCGCCCTCAGTCGAGACTCGCGTGCGCGTGCTCCTCTTGCTGAAGGTCATTGCGACCGTCTTCCCTGCCAATGCGCCGCGCAGAGTGTGGGGCACCTCGCCGGTACCCGACTTGATGGCGTCTTTGTGGTGTGCTGCATTTCGGACGAGTGTGGTGAGCTCAGCGGGTGTGAGGTCGGCTATGGACAGCAAGTGTCGCGGCGCGAAGGGCGATGTTGGGGGAGACGCGGGTGAGTGTGCAAGCGAGTATCGGCGGCATTGTGTGCGCTGCAGGCTACGGAGAGCAGCAGCGGCAGGACGGAAGGGAGGCATAGTGCTGCAATGTAAACTTTGAAGCTACACTGGATCCTCGGGCGATTGAAGTACTTTGTAGCTAGTCCGTTACAGTCACAGTACAAGAGTCACACGCCTTATCGGTGACACTGGCAGTATGCGACTTTTGATTCACCGCCCGAACGCGTTGGTGGGGAAGGCGGCCGGTAGCGCGTCCCCGGATAAGTTAGGGTTTGAGCCGCTGCCATGGAATGGTGACGCAAGCCTAATCGCATCCGCTAGGCCTGCATCCTACATCCTACACCTCCATCACTTGCGACACATGCCATCCTAGAGCCTGGTTGCTCCTATCCCTTCCATCTCATCCACCATGGAATCGCCCGAGGCACAGTGGGCCTCCACGCGCACACCCAGTCCGCGACCCGCCTCCCGCAAGTCGACCCGTTCTGCGCGCTCCGGCCAGTCGCACAAGTCGAACAGAGCCTCGGAACAGACGCCACTGCTTGCGCGTGAAGATAGAACCGACGATGGACATGACGATGACAATGCGCGCACGCCGGCGACGACTTCACTGTTGCGATCGCTGAGCGGCTCGAGTGGCAGCGGCAAAGACAAGACGCCGCTGTGGAAGAAGAGGTGGCCAAGCATACTCGCCCTGGCAGTGCTGTGCATCGTCGTCGTCTTCATCATGCTTGGCTTCCTCGCCTCTGAGGGCATCGAGGAGTACGCCATGCAGGCAGCCGACTTCAAGCCCACCAAGCTGTCGCTGGACGAGCTCGCCGACCAAGGCGCCAACGTGCACATCGAGGGCGACTTCACCATGGACGCCTCCAAGGTGAAGAAGTCGAGTGTGCGCAACATCGGACGCTTCGGCACGTGGATCGCGAGTGAGGCCGAGACTGGGAAGTTTGATGCCCACGTCTACCTCCCCGAGTACGGCAACGTGCTGGCCGGCACTGCCAAGATCCCCAGCATCAAGGTCAGCATCCGCAACGGACACACCACGCATGTTTCCTTCATCGCCAGCGTGAAGCCAGGATCGCCCGACGGTATTAGGAATGTCGCCAAGGACTGGCTCGATGGCCGTCTGGGTCAGATAAGAGTGAAAGGCAAGGCCGAAGTGCCAGTCAAGTCGGGCCTCATCAACATTGGCAAGCAGCTTGTCGAACAGTCCATGGTCTTCAAGGGCGGCGACATCCCGACATTACCACACTACAACATCACCAGGCTCAACATTCGTGAAGCTGAACACGGACGCAAGGGCATGGGTGCGGATGCTTCCATCGTCGTCGACAACGACTTCCCTGTCCAGGTTACGCTTCCTCCTGTGGGCGTTGACGTCCTTGTCCCAGGATGCTCTTCAGATAAGCAAATCTTTGTCGGCACGGCAGAGACGTCGCAGCTCAAGATCAAGGCTAAGACGGATGTCCAGCTCAATGTTACTGGCCACGTTGACCATCTGCCGGATGCATTGGTGAAAGAGTGCCCTAACTCAGCAAAGTCCCCTCTAGACGCCTTCATCGGCGACTATATGAAGGGAGAAGATGCGACCATCTACATCAATTGCTGCAACTTCCCGGATCCCAACACACCCGATTGGGCGCGCGATCTGTTGAAGAACATCCAACTTCCCGTACCAGTCGCTGGCAAGCAGATGGGTAGTCTTATCAAGAACTTCACCATGGCCGATATGCACTTTGCTCTTCCAAGCCCCTGGGCCGAGCCAGGGACGCCAGAGGCTTCGCCGACCATCTCCGCCATCATCACTGTTGATGTTGGGCTGCCGCACCAGATGAACTTTCCTCTGGACGTCAATCAAGTTAAAGCGGATGCTGACATCTTCTACAAGGGTAAGAAGCTAGGCAAGATGGACATGGACAAATGGCAGAAAGCGAACTCTACCCGAATCGATGCGCACGGCAAGGAAGGCCCATCACTACTTGTCCAGTCAAGTATCAACAAGGCCCCAATCGACATTACCGACGATGACCTCTTTAGCGAGGTTGTCCAAGCTCTCATCTTTGGCGGCAAAGGAGTCATGTTAGACATGAAGGCCCTGGTCAGCGTAGGCGTAGACACACCCATGGGCAAGTTCGCTATCCGCGGCATCCCAGCGAAGGGATCCGTACCAGTCAAACGTTCGTAATCCAGTTCGTGATCCAGTCAGTCCAACGGCCTCGCAGTCGCTAACATCTGCCCTCTAGCAATCCACGGCGGTAATGATGAGAAGACACCCACCGACCCCAAGTCGCGCTTCGAAGCCCTGAATGTCCGCGTTGGCAACCTCTCCATTGTGAAAACAACGCCTACATCCATGGCCCTCCAAGTCCACGTCAACATGACGAATCCTACAAACTACTCTGCGACCGTCCCCTACTTCAGCATCAACATCCTCGTCAACGGCACCGTCCTCGGCCAAGCACTCATCAAAGACATGAACGTCGTCCCAGGAAACAACACCAACCTCATCGCCACCGCCCTCTGGGACCCCTCCACCAACAGTGGCGCAAAAGGCAAAGCCATCGGCGCCGAAATGCTATCCCAGTACATCTCCGGCTTCAACACATCCGTGACCCTACAAGCCCACAACGGCACCATCCCCGCGCAACCAGGCCTCAGCAACCTCATGTCCAAATACCCCATCACGCTCCCGGCCCCACACCTCACGAAACCAAAAGACCCGAATTCCGACCCAGACGACGGCAACGACGGCGCACCCGAGCGCGAACACTTCATCAAAGGCGCTACAATGCACCTCATTTCCTCCACCGCTACATTCACGCTAAACTCCCCCTTCACGCGCACCACCATGTTCATCACGCACATGAACGCCACCGCGTACTACGAAGGCCACCCCGCCGGCATAATCCAATACGACCTGCCCTTCGCGGTGCCGCCCGGTCTGAGCGAAAGCCCGCGTATCCCTGTGGACTGGAGTTTCGGCGGTATTGGGTATGATGCGATTCGCAAGGCGTTGGGCGGGCAGTTGAAGTTGAGTGCTTTTGCGCATGTGGGTGTGAGGATTGGGGAGTGGAATGAGAGGATTTGGTTTCAGGGTGGGAAGATTGGGGCGAATGTTAGGTTGTGAGTGAGAGGTGAGGAGGGAAGGGAGGGGGAGTGTTGTATATAAGTGGCCGCTGTATTAGTACAGATGTTGTGATGCTGGATAGCTATCTTGGCACTAACGGGATTTTCATATTGGGCATGGAGTCTTGAATATTAGGAGTATTTGCTGTGTATGCGCCCTTTAGCGTGGTTGAAATTGATATCTTTGGTTCCACGCAAACACTATCGATCCCTCAAGAGTGAAAAGCGATTGCATTGATATCCTAGCTGTGATGACCAGCAATCCAAAAGAATCAGCTGCTCCTTACGCATACTCCGCATCAGCAGTAACAAGCCGTGAAATGCAAGCGAAAACTCCTCGAATCTGTCTCGGCCTACACCAATACATACGCAATCTCTTGATACGAGAAGACAGAGGTCGTTCGGAAGCTGGGCGCAGTGAAGGCTGTCGTAAGTGCTCGATAACAGTCGTTCAACGAACTTACAAACCAGGCGGTGGAGGAACCTATGTCAATTAGTCACGACCACGGAGGTGAGACGAAAAGTACGTACCGCGCTGTAGCCGCCAGGCGAGGCAGCTGGAGGCGGAGGTGGTGGAGGCGCACCATAGCTATCGGTGGGCGGCGGAGGCGGAGGTGCGCCAGCACCAGCGCCGGGAGCAGGAGACTGTGTCTGACCACCATAAGCTGCCTGGCCACCTTGAGCGGCTAACTGAGCATAGTACTGCTGCTGATACCAGGCCACATAGCCTGCATAGCCACCATATTGAGCGTAGGGATCACCAGCTGGGTCCTGAGCGAATTGAGCGTTGTAGTAAGCGATAGTGTTGGCATCCCAGGCAGCAGCGTTTTGGTCTGCTGGTGTGGCTGCCACGGCGGCGCTGGCATCAGTAGAGGCTCCATATCCACCTGCGCCATAACCACCTTGACCCCCACCATATCCGTAGCCTTGGCTCTGGCTTCGATCACCGCGGTCGCCACGATCGCCACGATCGCCACGGTCACCTCGATCGCCGCCGTAGCCTCCGCGTCCATTGGAGTAGCCGCCGTCTCGCTCGCCGTAATTGCGGCTTGGTGGTGGGCGGTCCTTGAACGCTTGGTAGTCTGCCTTTACCTTGTCGAGCAGCTCATCACACAGCTGCTTGGCCTTTTCGACACCCTCAGGGCGAGGTCCGGCAATGTGGAGATACATGGGCTCGTCGCTCTCTTGACCTGACTGGGGCTCCATGAATCCAGAACCACGACCTTTGATCTGTACTTTGCAGCTGGTTTCTTGTTGGATATACTTGACGTTGTCGCCACCGCGACCGACGACCTGTGCTCGTAGGTTAAAGCCACTAATCGGTTCGAGACCTACGGAGATCTTCTCCTCTGGCCATTTGCGCTGTGGAGGTTAGGGTGGAACAACATATTGAATTAGCAAGACATACCCGGCCAAACTCGTCACGCTCGAACTGCTCTGGCTCACGGCGACGGAAGCGACGCTCATCTACTAGGTTAGGCAGATCCTGTGTCATCATGTCTTCGATCATCTTGGTGGCCTGGTCGAGGCCTTCCTTGGACGTGCTGGTGACGCGCAGGTAGAGTGGAGGGTTCTGTGATGATATTAGAAAAGGCTGGTCGCTCGATAACTATATGTACTTACAGCAGCTGTAGCCATGTTCTTGTCAGGATAGTATTCTCCGCGAGTCGTGACATCTTGACATGTATAAGCAGGTTGTTCTAAATCGTTAAGTAATGTGTTCGGGTCTGCGTACCGGCACCAGTTTCGTCTTTGATCTAGATGTCACACTCAAGGTCAGCATTTGAAAGACGGGTGGGGTGGCTAGAAGATCAAGTAAGCTCTGCTCCCGCAAGGAGAGATTGCAAACAACAAGCCAGCTTCAACACGGTGGAGACAAGAAAGCAGAGGCATGATCCTGGAGAATCAGTGGCAGACAGAAGTTATTTACCCTTTTTTGCACAGCGCCTTTGGTCAGTGTGTAGCGATTACGCAGATCGTTGATCTCAATGTCCTTGATGTAGTCTCCGTCCTGCTGGTAGATCTCGCTCGCGACAGCCTGGCCGGGGCCGGCAGTAGAGGGCGACTTGGCGACTGGAGGAGACGCGACCTGGCGCTTGTTAGCGGTGGCCGTGAAGGACTGCGAGCGGGCACGTACAGAGCGAATAGGCGGCACGTCGACATGCTGGATGCCCTTCTTCGCCTGGATCTGCGCGTTGATCCTCGCAGCCGCCGCGGCCGCAGCTGCAGCCGCCTTGTTCTTAATGCCACTGGCGGCGGGGCTGTCTGAGCCTTCACGAGCAACAGGACTGCGCGCGCGGACTGACTCAGATTCGCGCCTCGAGGGCGAGCGTGAGCGGCGGTCGGTGTCGAAACGCGAGCGCGCCGGACGCTCAGTCTCCTCGGTGTCGAAGCGTGATCGCGGGCGGTGCTCGTCAGACATGGTTGCGCAGAGAGTCGTGCAAATCGCAGTGGAGTGCAGGCAGGCAGAGGCAGAGGAGTTGCAGTTTGGGCCAAATGTGAAAGGAAAGGAAGGCTAATCTAGCACTATCTTAGCGGCTCGGTTCGCGTGCCCTTGTCTTTGGGTGGCCCCGGCGCCGCTGCTGCGAACATCGGCCGGGTATTTCGTATTATTCTAGGTGAATCACTGTCTAAGAAGCTTTACCACCCTCCGTCACCACGAGACACCAATCCCCCGCACATACACGCCAATCGCCCCACGAGAGGTCATACCACCCACCATGGCGTCTCGACGGGCCATCCTGCCCTTGCGCAGCTTGCTCAACAGGCCATGCGCCGGTGCAGTTCGCATGCAACAGCGCGCCTCGAGCTCCTCCTCCACACAAGCCCTCGCCTACAAGGCGCTCCACCGCCGAATCGCACCGCTGCCCACCGAAGACCGCCCTCCAGCCTGGTCTGCGCCCGCTGCCGTCAGCAACATCCTCTATGAGACGCCCCTCCCCTCGCAGAGCCCACCGAAGCGCCATATCCTCAATTGCCTGGTACAAAATGAGCCGGGTGTGCTGTCTCGCGTCTCTGGAATTCTGGCAGCGCGGGGCTTCAACATTGACAGCTTGGTGGTGTGCAACACCGAGGTAGATGACCTCTCGCGCATGACCATTGTGCTGCAAGGCCAAGATGGCGTGGTCGAGCAGGCGCGCCGTCAGCTGGAGGACCTAGTACCTGTCTGGGCGGTACTGGACTACACGCAGTCTCCCCTCGTGCAGCGCGAACTGCTGCTCGCCAAGATCTCCACCCTCGGACCAGAATATTTCGAGGAGCTGCTATCTCACCACCGCGAGATGGCCCAGTCAGAGGAAGAGGAGGCCGACTTGTCAGAGGCGGACCGTGACCAGATGGCCCAAGAGGCTGCTCGCAACTCTTTGCGGAGGGATTTCCACCCGTCCAACCTGGCCGTCAGCCAGGCGCTGCGTCACAAGCACGAGCATCTTCGCGCCATCACCTTCATGACCCACCAGTTTGGCGGCAAAGTATTGGACATCAGCACGAACAACTGCATCGTCGAAGTCTCTGCGAAGTCGACTAGGGTCGAATCATTCATGAAGCTCATTGCTCCTTTTGGCATTCTTGAATCTGCACGGACAGGTTAGTACTACTCTACACACAATTGGACCGAACAGTTGCTAACAGCCAGATAGGTCTGATGGCTCTACCTCGATCACCCCTCCACAGCACCGATGAACTAGAGGCGAAGGAGGCGGAAGACATCGTCGACAGCAGCCTACTTCCTCCCGGTTAGAACACTAAGACTACAAGAAGTGTCACGAACAAGAAGACAAAGTGGGGGCGTCTCATCTACCACCTTTGTGTATACCGCACTGAAGTATGGCGTTGCCGGGGCGAAGATGATCTCCAGAAATCCAAAGCTTTGTTCAAGCTTTCTAACAGGGTCAATTCGCATGTCCGTGAAGATGGTCAGACCATGTGCAATCCTCGTCTCAGAAAATTTGCCAAGTGGATATGGTTGTGAGGCTTGCGCATGTGACAGCGAAGCTTTTGACAGTCGGCGTGATGCTACAAGTGGGTTTGCGTCGTATCGTGTGGGGGGCCATGCTGTGTCCACAAATGTGAATGTTGATGAGGTCGCATGTTGAGCAGCAGGCGCAGTGTAATGGCCATATCTGCCAGGTGCATTCAGCCTTTGAAATAACTTGAATCATGAGCTCTGTTCCGACCCTGTTGGTCGCAGTGAGAATACCGCAGTAGCATTTGAAGACCACCACAGAGCGTAGCAACATTCCGACATTTAACATCCCGCACGGCAGAACATAACGCCTGGACAAATGTCGAAAACGTCAGTCTCGACTCTAGACGCGCTCCAGTAAGTCACTCCCAAGCGCCTATTGGATAATCTTTATCTGAAGGGTCTGTCCGCGTCCCCACCATGCGGGAATGTGGGCTCATGTCTCTCAAAGCTTCTCCGACACAAGAGTCACGAATGAGTGTGGGGCCTGAACGTCGTTGAGGAGACTAGAGCCGGCAAAAGTTGTGGAAGTAAATGATCTATCGCTGCAGCTAATCAGTTTAATAAGTGCAGGACCCTGAATTGCGTTGCATGTTGCCAATTGATCCTTTTGATCCTTCGGCTAGGGATTGTGTTGCTTGAGCGCGGGAGGCATGCATGTAGTAGGCGTGACGTCTGCGAGAATTGGCTTCAACGCGGTGACCAGAGAAGCTGTCTCTTTGACGATACACGATCGATCAAACATCTGTTCATCCCGCATGACTCAAATCGGTCCAGACCCTGTGGTGTCTGCTATTCAAGCAGAGGCTCCAGTTCAGCCGCTGTGGGGGCAAGTCCACTTAGCGGTCCGCTGCTGTGGAGAGAAATCGCTGCGATGCTTCAATTGCGTGTGGAATGCCGAGGCAGACGCAGAGTCTTTCTCGTTGGCGAAGACGTTTGTGTGAAAAAAGATGTCAGCTCGTGCCTTGATTTGTGTGCACCGCTACCGAGTGTCTGGGAAACTCTGGACCGGGTATGTGACGCATGGCAGACGGTGGTGAGCGCGTGCTTGTTTTCTACTTTGGGCGCTTGAGTGGGGTACGGTCCTTTTGGGTGCATACGGTAGAAAATCAGAAGGGACCCTTGTCTAATAATGAGAGTACAGGTTGCTGAAGCCGTCTGCTCGGCTTCAATCGATTGTACCTCGGACAAACTTCGATCTTCTCCCCGGTATCTTGCGGACACCGCGGATGCGCTGATTGACAGTCCACGGCCGGCAACCTCCGACGGAGTAGAATGATGGGATAGGGTGGGTTCATCTGCGAAGCTTCAACAATATTTGAGAGTTGCAAGATGCCCCACGTCGTCCAAGGCGGCTAGCAGTGGCGGCGAATCAATGCACGATCAAACGTTGCGCCGCTAGGCCGTCTCGTCTAAACATTGAGAAAGCAGGGCAGGCGCAGGGACCGTCCGTCATGTCGTGCCTTTCCAGCTGAGATTCATGTCCTACGATTGAACACACCTCGTTGTTCTGCCTCCTCCGCTTCCTTTTGTCAACAACCTCGCGCTGCGTCGTAAGAGAGTCGGCCCTATCACCCTACGTCACCAGGGAACCTTGGCTAGCAACGGCTTTTAGAACCAGCACCGGGTATCCTTATCGTCTTTCTCCAATTGCGACGGTACGGTAGTCCCTCCGTCTCATTATGTATATACTTAGCGGTCTTTGCATTTCCTGCAAACATTAATTGTTCACCGATGGCAACATCCGGTCGCAACCCGCTCCATAAAGCGCTCTCTGACAGATACCCAGTTCGCTCGCTACCCGTTCGTCTGTGTAACATAGCACAAAGAGCCTCACAGACGACCCCACGCAATTGAACCCCCCATCGCTGCCAGTACTCAGTCACAGTCGCAAATGAAGTTTGGCGAAACCCTTCGGTCGCGGTCAATACCAGAATGGGGACACTGTTAGTACCACAACAAGACTCAGTCCAGCGGGAGGCAATGCGCTGACGAGTGGTACACAGATAACATAGATTACGACAGCCTCAAAGACCTCATCAAGCACCAGACCACGCCGGGCACGAACAGAGCCGTATCGATACCCGGTCAGGGCGAGAGCACCGAGCGAGCCTTCCGAGAGACATTTCTACAGATACTCAACGAGCAACATGACCGTATCAATTTATTCATACGAAGCAAAAGCGGAGAGATCGAGAGGCGGTTGGATCACATCAGCAAGAGCTTGGAGCAATTGCGCTCGAAACAGCGCGCTTCGCCGGGCATACCGCTACCGGCTAGAGCGATAGAGAAATATGCGAAGATAGATGCGGACGTAGCAAGGTACTATGCGCATCCGTTGGGGCGGCTCGGACTTGGACTAACATATGCCAGGACTGGAGAGGAACTGCGCTCACTGTCTCGTTTCCAGGCTGCTCAGCGCACCGGCTTCACCAAGATTCTGAAAAAGTACAGGCGCTGGACGAAGGACAGGGGCCTTAATGAGGTGTTCAAACAGCAGATTGCAAGCAAGCAAGACAGCCTCTTCAATGTGGACCTGAAATACCTGCTCGATCAGTACATGCGTGTTCTCGGCTGCCTTCGTGCAGTTTTCGACCACGAAGGCGCGCCTGTGGCAGATTACGATAGCGCTCGTGATGAGTCGACAGCCCCTCGCATCTCGAAGGCTCTTGTCAAAGGACACGAGCTGGACTTTGACCTGGCTTTGGGTATCCCACTGGGATCGCATGGAAGCAGAGCGACCTACTGGATCCACCCCGATCATGTCGTGGAGGTCCAAGTGTTGCTTCTACAACACATGCGGCTGTATGGAACCGGGAAGAGCTGTGGGGAAGACGAGGTCGGCTTGCTGGTTCTGGACCATCCCGAAGCATTTGCGATGAAACAAAACGCAAGCACAATAGGCTCGACAGACTCCACAAAGGACAACAACGTCTTCAAAGCCGCTGGCAATGTGCACTGTGTTTCCTCTGGAGAGGCTGCGGTCGTGATGTGCGATGAAACGAACGGCCAGCAACAGACGACTAGCAAAATCGAGACTACCAGGCTGAGGACGAAGTCTCTGCAAGACTTGTTAGCAGCGAAGTCTCCGACGTCACCAGAAGCGAACGGTCATGGCCGTGTCAGCGCTGTTCGACAGTGGCTAGCAAACCACAACGAGATCAAAGCCATTGCAGGTGTTGGGTCGACGCGTACTCGCTTCGTTGGACTTCACAACAATTCCGTTGGAGGCATATGGGCGACCTTGGATAAGGACGTATACATGAAGGCTTCGATGAGTAGAGACCTTTTTAACGATGACTGGCCATCTGCGGCGCGGTCAAACGCAATCATGTTCCCTCACGCAATACTTGAAGTTCGACGCGAAGGATCTCAAGCTACATCACTGGTCCAGACTCTTGATCAGAGTCATTTGGTACGTTGACGTCATTTGGAACGCGGAATAGAGAACTTACAACTACAGGTCGAACGTGTGCGCGGGTTCACTATCGAAGCACATGCTGTGTGGGCGTGTTGCCGGCCTACTGCCATGACATCACCGTTCTGGGTAAGTCTTGTCTTTACCAGTAGTACTCTTTCAGTCCATGGGCTCCACCGAACACGTGTTCCACTCAAGACTAACACTGCACAGTTACCCTTGTTGGAACAGGACATTCGCAAAATGCCTAAACTTGTCAAACGGAGAAGTCGCAAGACCAGAATCAACACCTCGGGTTCTGTGTCACAAAGCTCGCCTCCAATGACCTCGACATCGAACACATCGAACGATGGACATTCAAGCCCTGTAGCATCTCGTACAGGCGATTCGTCAGTCACCTCGCCTCAAGAGTTTGCAAATCCGCCTCTTCAAGCTTTCCGCAAGAAGCGACGGACACCTTTCTCAGATTATCCACCTCCAATGGTGTCGACAGAACAGGAGCCTGCACAGCGCTACTGGAACGAATATGACCACCCTGAGGATGAAGAGACCGGAGGGTATTATATTCTCGTCGACCCCAATGCGAATTACGACTACCCCGGTGCGAAGTGGTGGAGAAAGGTCGAAGCCTTCGCCAGACAGATACCCGGACTGAGAAGGAGCTCCGACAAAGACAGCTCTGTTACCGACGATGAGTCAAGCGACGATGGCACATTGGACGAATCTCCGATCACACGACGCCCGAACTACGGAACCTTACCAACGTCGCGACGCGAGTCACAAGAGGGATATTTCAGCAGCCTTTTCCACTCCTTCCGCGATCCGTACCGCGATGCCGCAGCCCTTCAGGAGCGCAGATCTCTCCTTGGAGAACTCGAGGATCGCCAGCACAAGACTGAGATGACAAAGCTGCGCTTCTACTCGACATGTTTGCTGACTGCTATCGTTATCAACTTTATTCTTGGTCTCATGACGGTCACGAGTCGCAAAAAGGAGAGAGGCGCCGTGGACATTGGTGTCCTTATTGGAACGATATGCACGCTGATGCTCTGCGGTGTTGCTGTTATAAGTATGAAGACGAGGAGGGAGCGCCTAGGATGGCTGCATCAGGGTATGGTGCTGAGCATTGCGGGCGCTGTTATTGCAGTAGATGTCTTGCTTTTGGGCTGGATTGTACGTATATAGATGATGCTGTCTTGGGATTGTTTTGTATATTTCTAGCTGGGACCGATCGTGGATTGGGTGCAGGAGCACAGGGAGAGCTGCACAAGATACTAGAACTCGCCGTAAGGCTAGAGACGTGTCCAAGCCTGTTGAAATGACACAAAAACAGTTCAAACGAGGATTCCTGCTGACTCGATTGGAGGTGTGATGCTGCCCTGACATAATCGATGAGGCTCTGCAGCTCGCAGTGGTGCCGCATCCGGTCGATCAAGTGGGCCTTGCATTGCGGGCATGTTCGATGGCATCCGATGGTCTGCCTTTCAAGGTTTGGGTATTACCAGAACTTCTGGTATTTTTTTTCTTCAGATATCAAGACAGTTCCGCGTACGAATTAGTAGCGCGCAAGTTCTTGCATACCTGTCAGATCCCACAACGTGCTGGTCCGCTCAATCATTGCGCCGCAGCACCGAAAAGTGGGGGTCGCGACGCGATCGCGAAGCCAGTCGTCATAGCACTGCACGTGTGTGCTTCAAACTCTGAAACTCCACAATTCGACCCATTCGCCATTCCTACATTCCTACAACATTCTATCGTCTCGGAAAAATTGGTTCTCCAGAGCGCGCAGCTCAGCATGTTTTCTTGAATCTGCTCCTGAGGTAAGTGGACATGCTATTGGGATGTTCCGGAGCGCGGCCGCTAACATGATGACTTTACTTTGCGTGTAGGCTAGAGCCTCTTGACATCTTGAGTATTTCTTTTTGGGGAATATATTGGGATTGAAACGCGAATCGAATATATACGACATTTTATCTGGAAGCGAATTGATCGTGTGCCGTCACTATGGCTGCTCGACGCGGAAGCCGCTTTATCAAGCCGTTGCTTTACACGACTGGTGCTGGTCTCGCAGGCAGCGCGGCACTCTACTTCGCATACCGACCTCGAGACATACCTGGCACCGAAGCCGCTGCCGTTCCTCCACCGACATATGGCGAAGGAGGCGTCTTTCGACCGCCGAGCTTCCCGCAAGTCAAGAGCAGAGATGACCAGATTGCCGACTTGAAGCGTGGCGGAGGCGTTCTGTCGACGGTTGCAGACAAGGCGAAGAAGGCTCTCGGCGGCGGGTCAGAACGCGATACTGCGGATGATGAATACGATCTCTTGATCATTGGTGGTGGTGCTACGGGAGCTGGCATTGCGCTTGATGCTGTCACTAGAGGTCTGAAGGTTGCCATGGTTGAGCGAGACGACTTCAGCAGTGGCACTAGCAGTAAGAGCACGAAGCTGGTACACGGCGGTGTACGATATCTCGAGAAGGCTGTCTGGAATCTGGATTACAACCAGTAAGTCACATATATTCCGTGCCATGCAACCTCCTAATGTACATCTCAGATACAAGCTCGTCGTCGAAGCACTTCGCGAGCGTCGTTACTTCTTGGATACAGCGCCGCATCTGTCACAATGGCTTCCGATCATGATTCCTCTTCAGAAATGGTGGCAAGCTCCGTACTTTTGGGCTGGTACCAAGTTCTACGACTTTCTTGCTGGCTCGGAAAACATTGAGAGCTCGTATTTTTTGACCAAGAGCAAGGCGTTGGATTCTTTTCCTATGCTGAAGAAAGAGGGTTTGGTTGGAGCTTTGGTCTACTACGGTATGTCATCGTAAGTGAAGCTTGGGAGCATGGCTGATGATAGCAGATGGTGCACACAACGATTCCCGCATGAATGTCTCGCTTGCCATGACCGCTGCGCTGTATGGCGCCACCGTCGTCAGCCATCTCGAGGTCACTAGTCTGGAAAAAGATGCCAATGGCAAACTATGCGGCGCAAAGGCGAAGGACCTCATCGCTGAGATGGACGGCAGGAAGAGCGAGGAGATCAACATCAAGGCCAAGGGTGTCATCAACGCTACAGGACCATTCACCGACTCGATCCGAAAAATGGACGATCAGACAGTCGAGGAAATCGTCGCACCCAGCTCTGGTGTCCACGTCATTCTCCCTGGATTTTACAGCCCCGCGAACATGGGTCTGATTGACCCCAACACATCTGACGGTCGTGTCATTTTCTTCCTGCCATGGCAGGGCAATACCATTGCCGGTACCACCGACACGGGCTGCAAGATTACGCAGAACCCCGTTGCTGGCGAAGACGAAATCGACTGGATCCTCAAGGAAGTCCAGCGCTACCTGCAGCCCGAGATCAACGTCAGGCGAGGCGACGTCCTTGCCGCGTGGTCTGGTATTCGTCCTCTTGTCAAAGACCCCAAGGCGCCCAAGACTGAAGGTCTCGTCCGTAACCATCTCGTCACCACGTCCGACTCTGGTCTGATCACCTGCTCGGGCGGTAAATGGACTACTTACCGCCAGATGGCTGAGGAGACCGTTGACGAAGCGATCGAGGCATTCGGTCTGAAGACTTCTTCCATCACAGACGCGACTCTCATCAGCGGAACCGCAGTTAAGGACGAGGCTCCACTAGATGGCACCTGCCAGACTCACCGCGTCCGTCTCGTTGGCGCCCACGGCTACTCAAAGACGCTCTTCATCAATCTCATCCAGCACTTCGGTGTCGAGACTGACGTCGCCAAGTACCTCTGCCAGGCATACGGCGACCGCGCCTGGACCGTCGCCTCGCTATCCTCACCCACCGAGCAGCGCTTCCCCGTCCGTGGCAACAAGATATCCAGCCTCTACCCCTACATCGACGGCGAAGTGCGCTACTGCGTGCGCCACGAGTACGCCCAAACCGCCACCGACGTGATCGCACGCCGCATGCGCCTCGCCTTCCTCAACGCCCAAGCCGCGCTCGAAGCCCTACCCCAGGTCATCGACATCATGGGCGAGGAGCTCAAGTGGTCGGCGAAGCGCAAGGAAGCCGAGTGGTCCAACTCCGTGCACTTCCTGGGCTCCATGGGCCTGCCTAAGAGTAAGCTGGGCCTCACGCGCAAGGACGTTGAGAGCGGGCGCGTGGGCAAGTACGCGGATGAGGAGTACCATTTGTATGCGAGACATGGTAAGTCTGACCCTGAATACTGTGCGGATATGTTTGAGATGGGGATTATGCTGAATAAGGTTGATTTAGATAAGCCGGATGAGTTGCTTGAGAGCGATTCGAATGTTAAGGCGGGGCATAACCCGGTGGTTGGGAGGGAGAGCGAGGTTAATAAATAGATGGACCACGAGGACCTCTTGCATGGTGGTGTCAGCACTGGTGTCTGCGCATTTGTTCAATGTTGTATATATTTCTGCAATTGAACAGTGTTGTTATCTTGTCGACGATACTTCAATACTCGTCTGGAGCTATCCAGTGTCGTCTCGCTGGACTGAATGCAAACCTCCACACGCTTCCAATCTAGCCTTTGTACGCTTGAGCCATTCTGAATTTAATTGGGACTAAGATCGTGATCGTGGGATAGGTGGTGCACTTGCCTAAAACTCAGGAACGCCAAGGCTTGCTGCGACCAAAGGCCATCAATGATCAACGAACCTCCAACTTCCACCAACACTCCCGTCTCCAAGCTGCGGCCCGTCCGCCACACAACGGGTATCTTGCGCAAACGTAAGGCTTATTACCTCTTGACTTATCTCGGCATGTAGTCGCTGTGAGCAAAAACGGCACGTGCTTGCCTCCCACCCACCAACCACAATCACGCTACACACACCACTCCCCGCGCTGTTGTTGCGCCATAGACACACGGGAAATGAACCAGTACCGCTAAGCATCCTGCTGCCGTCTACTCCAGGTCTTGTCCCCGGCTTATCACTCCTCCGGCGACTAAGGCCCCTGGTACTTTGTACGGATTGGGAAGGTAGATCTTGATGTCCCGTAGGCCTGCGTCTTATCGGTGTTCTGGTGCCTGGTTCAATACTGACTTACAGAGAGGGGTGGGTAGATTGCCAGTGATACCTGGAAGTGATGATTGGCCTTTTCCGGGTTGCTGGTACGGTGGATCAGGGACAGCCAGAAAAGATTGAACATGCGCCGGTAGGTGAAATGTGTAGTCAAGCCCTGTAATCTGGCGTATACTAACATGAGCTTAGACGTTAGCCAATGGCCCTACAAGCCGTCCACCACCGCTTCGAGCTGGCACTACTGGATTGCAGTCGCCTACGCAAGTGTTAGCGTTCTCGAAGCTGTCTACGATGCGCATTTCAAGCATGACCGGCTTCTAGGACATGACTGAAAAACCTCGGCCATTCCTATTGGACACCGCGGCATCTGAATACTGGTCGACATGACCGATACACCTCCTGACATGTCTCAGCAGAGCCTAGCAGCAACCACGGCTTGGTGTGTACGAAATTGGCAAGTGATGTTGCATAATCAGTCCAACTGCACGGCGGGCGCCTGAAGAAGCCTCTAGACGATTATGTGTGGGCGGAGAGCTCTGCGAATGAGGAAGTTGAGTTCATTAGATCCACAGCCTTCCACCGCGGGACGCTGCAGATATTGCACGTCAGGACAACTGCAGTCTAGACAGTCAAGCCATATTCCAAGTAGGAAGCTCGGTGCTTTTACCATTCAATGCCGGTCTGCCGAATTAGGAAGTTCACGATGGCGGCCCCAAAACGCCTCTGGCATGCGGGCGTAAACCTCGTGTCTGGAGGAGATAATGTAGCGCCAGGAGAGAGTATAAGTACTTGTCTATACATCAGGGTACTCACAGCCAGGCATCCATCTTATCTCTATAAGTTCCTAGTCGGCAAACATGCACGCTTCTCTGCTGACCAGTTTGGTCTCGCTTGCCTTCGTTGGAGCACATCCATCTGGACCTAGCAGCCACAGCATCGTTGGTCGTGGCATTGACCTCAACGCTTTCCGACTCAAAGCTACCGCTCAATACGTCAATGCCTCCGTCGCTGAGTCTCCCTCTCACCGACGCCACAAGCGTGCCGATTACGTCGAAGCGGCTACCGACCTCGTCAAATCTCAGGTCAACGGAGCGTCCTACCGTGTTGTGGAGGATCACTATGTGGGAGCCAATGGAATAGCCCATGTCAACTTCAAGCAAACCGCCCATAGCATCGATATTGACAATGCCGATTTCAACGTCAATGTATGTTGTTGCGAGATCTCCCAAAAATGCTCACTGACTGACCACCCAACAGGTGGCTGAGGATGGTTCCATCTTCAGTTACGGAAGTTCCTTCTTTACAGGCACCATTCCAGCAAACCCTCTAACGAAGCGCGACTTTTCTGATCCCGTTGATGCATTGAAGACTGCTACAAACATGCTACAATTGCCTGTCGAGGCTGAAATGGCTTCCGCCGAGACTGCGGAAGGCAAGGAGACCTTCGTCTTCAAGGGTACTTCAGGTGCAGTTCAAGACCCCAAGGCGAAGCTTGTATATCTTGTCAAGTCAGATGGCAATCTTGCTCTCACTTGGCGAATTGAGACCGACATCATGAGCAACTGGTTGCTGACCTACGTCGACGCGGCTACAAATGAAGAGATCCATGGTGTCGTAGACTACTCGGCTGATGCTACATATCAAGTCTAGTAAGCTGAATTATGCGACTCCAGTCAATTTTCGCTAACTAAATTCAGCCCCTGGGGAATCAATGACCCCACAGAGGGTTCGAGAGTAACCATCTCAAACCCATGGGATACTGCAGCATCCGAGTTCACCTGGCAAGGCACTGGTAGCACAACTTACACAACCCCCCGCGGTAACAACGCGATCGCTCAGTCAAACCCCAGCGGCGGCAGCTCGTATCTCAACAACTACCGCCCCACAAGCTCTTCTCAAAGCTTCGTCTACCCGTATTCGACCACGTCTTCGCCTCCCTCGTCCTACGTTGATGCTTCTATCACCCAGCTCTTCTACACGTCGAACATGTACCATGATCTCCTGTACGAGCTCGGCTTCACGGAGAAGGCCGGAAACTTTGAGGCAAGCTTATCGTCAAAGATTGAGGTGTTCATGATGCTAACGTGGTTGCTAGATCAACAACAATGGTCAAGGTGGCTTGGGCAACGACCAGGTCATTTTGAACACGCAGGATGGGTCTGGTACTAACAATGCTAATTTCGCGACGCCGCCTGATGGTCAGCTTCCTCGTATGCGCATGTACATCTGGACCAAGACTACGCCGAACCGCGATTGTAGCTTTGAGGCTGGTGTGGTTATTCACGAGTACACCCACGGTTTGTCTAACCGTTTGACGGGAGGTCCAGCAAATTCCAACTGCCTCAACGCTCTCGAAGCCGGAGGTATGGGCGAGGGATGGGGAGACTTCATGGCTACTGCCATCCGCCTGAAGGTAAGTCAGTACGCATTTATTCGAACAAAGCACTAATTTCACCAGTCTGGCGACACTCGTGCCACAGACTACCCCATGGGTGCCTGGGTCAGCGGCAGCGCTGGTATTCGTCAATATCCATACTCAACGAGCCTCACAACGAACCCGCTCACGTACACGAGCCTAAACGCGCAGAACGAGGTCCACGCCATCGGCACGACTTGGACAACTATGCTCTACGAAGTCATGTGGAATCTGATTGACAAGTACGGCAAGAACGATGCTGCGCGACCGACATTGAACTCCAAGGGTGCGCCATCTGACGGAAAATTTCTGGCGATGAAACTCGTCATTGACGCAATGGCTCTGTGAGTAGTATTGATACCAGTCATTCTTGGGAGTGAGCTAATAACATTATGCAGTCAACCTTGCAACCCCAACTTCGTCCAGGCCCGTGATGCCATCATCGATGCGGATACTGCTCTCACGGGTGGTGTGAATAAGTGCTTGATCTGGAAGGGCTTTGCGAAGCGCGGGCTGGGTACGGGTGCTAAGTACAGCTCGACTGCGAGGACTGGTAGCACTGCGCTGCCGTCTGGGTGTTAGAGCAGAATGAATGGCACGGAGGGACATATGTGAACTTGGAAAGGATGTGGGATCTTATATGCAGGGATAGACCTTGAGAGATGAATGGATGGCACGTCGTTGAAGAGATTTTTCGGTCGATGGAGAATGAGAATGCTTTTTTCCAATTCCTCATGTCTTGTCCATGAAGAACTCCGAGCATTCACAAGCGACTAGGTAATGAAGTTCTGCTAGCGAAGTTCACCTGGTCCCGCCTCTTATGAGATCATAGACTAATCAAACTGTAAAATGTCCATCCCACGATTGTGATTCTGCTGCCACGATATAGCAGACGACCCGAACGACAGATGTCATGTTGTGAGCTAGCCCAGTACCAGCGACTCAATACGGGAACGCATCACATGTGAGCTTCACCACTTCCCGCAAAGTCGGAAACCATACCTGAACAGCAGCGGAGCAATTGTTCAAGCAGCACATGCACATACCCGTTGCATAATCGGTGCCATTATCTTGTGAGTATTCGATATCTTCGAAATTGCAAGCTTCTACCGGCACGCGAGGTTCTGAGGTGCGACAAGCTTTCTGAACTATGGAGATGCTCTGGAGTAGATTGCCCGTACATTGAAACCTCGCTTCGCAAGTCTGAAACTGGACAAACTCTTTACGTTGCTCGGGAACGTTGATACTTACTGCATCTGACGGCCATCGTCAACAGGACGTTAAAGCAGCAATGCCGACTCGGAGCGCATCCGATATCGAGTATTGCTTAGAGAGCACGCGAGGAGGAAGGACTCTGAGGTTACACAGCGCTAGCGGAGCCGCCAGTGGCCCACACCTGCCTCCTCAGATCTGCGGTTCGCTAACCACTGCTCTCCACACCACCAATGTCCAGATACGAGATCGTGGAACGGGACGAAGCGGGGAGGATTACGACGACATACGTCGCGTCTCATGAGGGCAGGGTCGATGTCCTTGTAAGTCTGTCATCCATGTCGACATTGATGCGACTTAACACAAGATCGACTACATCGTGCTTCGCGACATCACAGTCGATCAGACTTTGACCTGAGGCAGAGACCGAAAGAGACAAAGAGCTATGTACAGCAGGTGCTCGATGTTTTTCTACCTGCTGGCTTCCCGCACAGTGTGACAGATGACTACATCCAGTACGAATTCTTGAGTGCTTTTCTGTCCAGGTGCTAAAGTTCACGCAAAGATACCAGATCTATGTACGTATACACATGCCTATGGTAAATGACTCAAAGTGCTAATGCTCGTAGGACTCCCTTCAGGCATTCTCGTCTTCGATCGCCGGGATGCTTGCCTCACGCGCAGTCCTCGAAGGTGCGTTCTGCAACCCTTCTTCATATTGCCTCTTCATCGAATTTCCCCGTTTACATCGATCTTCTGTACGAGGCCACGGGGCACTCGGCGTCCCAGCATACAGATTGTTCCCGCCTTTCTACGCGACCGCTATGCAAGTAATAGATTGCATCTGCAAGACACACTCTACCACGAACGCAAATTGTTCCGCACCTATCACGATCTACACTTGGCCGTGTGATGCTTGTCAATGCACACCACCATTTTGTAGTGAATGTCCTAGGCCCAAAGCAGTTGGTTCTACCATACACTTCAGTACCACTGCTAATACACACACCCAGGTGCTGGTGTCGGTGACTCCACAGCATCGCCGACGACCGCATTGCTACTTTCCGTTCTCCAAGAATCTACGGGCCGCATCGGCACCATTCTCTTCGCGCATCGGCTTGGCACAGCTCTGGAGCCCGAGTGCAAGATGTACCGACTAGCCGCAGACATCTTCAACGATACAGCCATGGTCATAGACTGTCTGAGCCCTGCATTTCCGAAACCGCTTCGAGTCGTGGTGCTCAGCTTCTCAAGCGTGCTGAGAGCGCTTTGTGGTGTTTGCGCAGGCAGCGCTAAGGCGAGTCTGAGTGCACACTTTGCACGTAAGGGCAATTTAGGGGAGGTAAATGCTGTGAGTCCTCGAAATGTTCCGGACGTGCAGTTCCGATAGAGTGTTTTGTTGCTGTTGAGGATGAAGGCGTGGGGTTGCGACACTCTACAATTATTGCGGTCGATATTAAAACGACCAGGATTGCAGCAACACAGACACGTGCGAAACACACTACACATGAGCAAAATGCTGACATCCTTTTACAGAAAGACTCGAGCCAGGAGACGGTCATATCGCTGCTCGGTATGCTGGTAAGTTTCTTCTTTTCACCATCCACTGGAACGGTGTGTTTGACGCGATGCTGCTCGGCCTTACATACCAACACCAGGTGGCTCGTGCTTCATTACCGAACAGAGAGGGCTTGCATATCCAGCACGTTGTCTGTCCGACTAGTCGCGTTGCTTCCTATTACTGCACTGTCTCGTTGGTGGGAAATCATATGGATACGCTGATTGACGAGTAATATAGGCAGGAAGTGTTGTTGTTTCCTGGGTGACGACACCGATCACAACTTGGACAGTACTCATCGCACTCCTATCAATCCATCTGGCAACAAATTATGCGGCAGTCAGAGCGGTCAGCATGCGCTGCCTCAATCGCCAGCGAGCGAACCTCGTCTTTGGGCACTTATTCCAAAACGGCACAGTTCTGAGCCCAGCCGACGTGTCCAGCCAAGAACGCATCTTCGAAACCGATGGCGCGCTCCGTTGGACGGACGACTCGGTCATCGGACGCTGTAAGATAGGTATATCTTTGAACCTACTGTTGAACCACATGGGCCGGCGCCACAAGCGAACAGGCTCGCTAGACCTACACGCCATGAAGCTATCGGATTTAACGGACATCTTTGCTGACGAGCAGTACATACTGGGGTTCTCGGACGCCGATTACGAAGCATCTATCGTGCTCAAAGAAGGATGTGCCCCGGTGAATCAGCTCAAAGCGTGGGCGCAAGCCTTGCTGCTCGCTCAAAGGGTACGAAGCCAAAGCCTTGAGCAGGATGACGCATCACCGGGGAGGCGGCTGGCTGACCTGAGGAGAACACTGAAAGACGCCAACGAAGTGTTTGACAAGTACGCTAAAGTACTAGAAGGAGAGGGCTGGGACCTGGATGTCGCTGCTTTGGAGACTCGTGCAGGTTCTCGCATCCAGCTAGAGACTCGAAAGGGAAGGTAAACTCACGGCCATGATTCAAACGAGTTACAATTGCCGATCACGGCGGATACTAGTTTACATCAACTTAGGCTTGTATCCGAAGAGTCTATCGATAACAACATGGTTTGACCGGTGTCAGATAGGCAGTCTTCCAACCGTGGAGCCGTGGACCATCAGCATGTCGGCGAAGTTGCCGATGTTGACTCATCAAATCATGTGTGTCCGCAACGCGCGGAGTGTTATTCCTAGACAATGACCTCTGCTTTTGACAATCACGAGTCTCCCTATTGAGCGTGAAGTCGAGTTGAGGTACACACGCCAGGCCGTTGTTCAGGCCAACAAGTCACGTTTCATATGCATACACTCGCCGCTCATTTCGAAACACTATGGGTTCTTTCATGAAGATCTCGTCTTGTCATGCGCCTGGGGAAATACTGTGTACACGCGTGCGGGAAGCAGGCGCGGCAAGGCAGTGGCCGAATACCAGCCCTGGTTGTTGAGAGTGTTACAACAGCAAACGCCTTCATGCATAGACATCGGCACAATGTTTGCACGATGTCTTGCGGGCATGTATATTTGGAGTGGCGCGTGCAGAGAGACATGCCAAGTCATCATTTGGCTTCATCGGTTGAGCACTTCACTTTGGTGGGACGCGGCTAAACGTCCCCCACGAGGCGGTGAGATGGGTAAATCGTATCATTATGCGAGAGATCCACTGCTGCGTCATGCTGCGGAACCTCAGGCACCGAGCTTTGCGCTGGTCTCTCAAATTTGCTGTCAAGTTTTTCGTTGACGTGGGCGCGTGCTGAGTCGCGATGCGCTTACTACCGGAAGTTTTGGACGTGGTGGCCTTCTTCTAGAAGACGCCGCAGTTCAGCCTCCCGAGGTACACAGAGTGGGCGCTTCCACGATACCCGTGTATGAAGAGCCTCAACAATACGTGTATCCGATGTGGATGCGCCATCATCATGCGATGACAGGAGATTCGAGGGAAAAGATCGACGGAAGCGCCGTTCTGCCTGGGCTAAACGGCTTTGGGTAACCTTCTAGAAGCCTGAAAGCATTCTGGAAGTTTTTGACGGATGAGCGACAGGGGAAATACGGTCACGATCGGTCGCGCTGGTGAAACGTCAGAATCGCCGGTATCCACCCTGGGTGTGCGTAGCCGCGACCTCATGATTAATGAGTCGTGCGCAGCATTTATTGCGTGGATAAATCACAACAGCGCTCATACGAGTACACCTACAGACAACGAGCTAGCTGAAATGGCCTCAGTGCTCACAGTGTTTGCTCATCGCGATCGCAATGTGGGGCTTTTCTGGATCTGCATGATGCTCCACTGCAGCGCAGCGGATTCTTTACGGTAAAGAAAGGCAACTTTGTCCCCAGCGTTAAGGCGAGGCCAAGAGCGTGGCCGTGCACAAGCCTGCAAGGCGGGGCGATTGTGATTGGGTAACGGTGACCTATTACACCGGCTGGCGTCACTCAACCCGAGCACCGCAAGGTAACATTTGCAAAGAGTTGAGATGGCACCAGCGCTGAAGAAGGCGTTTGACAACACAATTCTCTCCTGACGGCATTGTTGACCCTCACGCGCAGCGAACAAGGGACAAAGAGAGCCGAAGCGATGGCTCAAGGTGATCGGCAGGCTTTCCTTTGTGGCCGCGAGAGTCATAGGGTGGATTAGCGACTCGGTTGGTGTTGAGTCGGCCTGTTTGCGGCGAGAGCATGTTCCGCCGCGCTGCAGCTGTCCGCGCCGCTGGAGACGTGTCGCAATGAAACTGCACAAGGCACTCCGCTCTATCGAAGGCCGTAGAAGGAAGTACACAGCGAAGTTGTTCACGCTGATGCTCGGGCGATCCTTGGGACAGCACAGTGGAAGGACCTTAGCCGGCCGAACAAGGCTGGCGCGCCAAGGTCTTCCTCAGTAAGCGTCCGAACAAGTGCCGTCATTCGGAATGACTGATAGCGCTCACGAGCGTGCGTGCATCGTGGTGGTCACTGGTGTCACGGCGCGGAGTGGACTCCAGTGACGCTCGACTGCACATATACTCCGCACACCAACGGCAGACTGCCGCATCGCTTCGCAGCCGCTGGTGGTGAGCAGTGCAGTCCAATGGACCACCACGAGCACCGCCAGGGCGTCCACCATGATTGTTGTTGCGACCACAGTCTGACAGCAACGGGGAGGGGTTCGCTCGTCAGTGGCAACTGCGCAGGGGTGGAGTTTCGGGCGGCGCGCTAATTTCTTCCAGAAGGCGCGCAGCCAATCAGGCAAGTGCGCCGCTTTAGCTCCTGCCCATCGCACTTGCCTCAGAGAAGGGCAAGGGTCACCCAGGCCAGGGCTCCCATCCTGCCCTCTTTCTCACTCATCGTAAACTCATGTGGGCCATAGCGTGCTGACCTAGCGCGACAAGTCGACACACTGGCCTCCCTGACTCTCGGATTCCGCCTCTGCATCCGCTGCCTCTCTCAAAAGCACTGTGAGCCGCACCGTCCTGCAGCCTCTCTCAGTCTTAGCACTTGCCCACCCCCGACCCCGACCATCCACACTGTCTCACCACCGCGCACACAGCATCGTCGCACAGCCTCCCTACACACTACGACACACCACACGCTACCTCGTCGCTCCGGCACTCCTACTCGCTGCTGCACCCTTCCGCCGCCGCCTGCAACCTGCAACCGCCCTCGCCATATAGCTGTACTCTGTACCACCCTGTGTCGCCCTTCTGGAAGCCGCCGCACCACCGCAGACCGGACTGATAGGCCCTCCCCAGCCCTCGATGCTGCCGCCATCGGAACGATAACTCTCCTCCACGTTGTCCCTGCCGCCACTGGGTTCGCTCGAACCTCGTGCTACCCGTCGTCAAGCTGGCGCACTTCTGCTCCTGCGAGGGATTCGACGACCAGACCAGGAAGAACGCACGCCGTGTCTACAAGCAGTTCTGGAGAAGCGTGATGATTACACGAAAGTCTGGCACTCAAGCCCTCTCAATAAAAACCTCCTCCACCGCCTCCTCTTCGCCGACATCATCGCTGGCCGACTTTGATGACGACGACGTCAAGATGGCCATGAGCGACGTACAACCCACACCCACCCCGCTCACCGTCTCAATACCCAAGAACATCCCCAGCCCACAATGCCGGAAACCAAACCTCTCGGAGATACTCGCCAACACTGCACCTCCACCCTACACATTGAGCTCCTTCATGGCCTTCCTGTCACAGAATCACTGCCTGGAGAACCTCGAATTCACAATGGACGCCTCGCGCTACCGCAAGCACTACTCAAAGATGGTCAACCGTCACCCCGGCACGCCTCTCTCACCTCTGTCCGACGAGTGTGCCTACGTGCTCATGCTATGGCGTCGCTTGATCGATGCTTACATCCGTGAATCAGGCCCGCGAGAAGTAAGTCACAGTCACACGCTGACATCATCGTCCGCCTTACTAACCACCCCAGGTTAACCTGCCAGCCGAAGTCCGTGATAACCTTCTCAGCCTATCTGACTCCTACGTCCCACCGCACCCCTCGTCCCTGGACGAGGCCGTGTCGAAGATATACGAGCTGATGGAGGAGAGCGTGCTCGTATCGTTTCTGAACTCCGCCAGCCCACAATCCGCCCACCCCATCATGAGCCACGACAGCTACGACTCTAACCTCACACGTTCATCCACTCGCAGCTACGACGAGCGCAGCCTGCTGTCACGCAACCAGCAACCTCCGATGCCCATACACCAGCGCGCGTCTGCACCGTCGTCGCTTACTACTGGCTTCATGCAAAACCGACCCTTCTCACATTCGAGATTCAACTCGCAACCAACTTCTTCTGGTCCCCAAGCTACTCGCGTTACTTCTGGCTACAACAGCGGCAGCGACGCACTGACCGACGATTCTGGCAGTGGCAGCCCGGGCATGAATGATCCCCTCACTCCTCCTGGGACTCCCCCGATGAGCGACTATCCCATGTCCGACTTCCAACAGGCCTACTACGAGAGTGGGTCGAGCAGCGGTACCCCTAGTCCCCGCATCAGCCGTAGCGAGCATAATGGCCTGGCTAGTGCGACCAGGGATAGCTGGAAGCGAGTCAGCAGCAAGTTGTGGCCCAAGAAAAAGAGCGGTGGCCAGCTGCGAGATGATGAGCCTGGCGTTGTGGAGGGAGGGCTTTTCTAAGCTGTCCGTTCGGGGCTCGAAGCTTCGGGACAGCCACTTACATTCGATCTTTCACGCTCAAACTTCATGTGGTCACGACTGCCACACAGAGCGACCTGCATATTGCATTCTGGACTGCATACATTGGAGTCTCCTGATATCTGCACCTCGACTTTGATGCGAGGCGAAACGGCGTTTTACAAGGTCATGATCCGGCGCGATTGTGACTATGCGGCATCCTACTAGACATTTCCGGCGTTTGCAAAATCACCTTTGGCCGTATATATCCCACCCATGGCCTGGGAGGCTGGCGTTACTTGAAACTATTCAGCATCACCCATCGCGAGATGGCACGACTTTGGTGGACGAGAGTGTACAAACAATATCTATTTCTGGGCAGGTCACTTGGTTGGGGAGAAAAGGACTGGGCGGTTTGCGCATAGATACCATGCCATGCCTATGCGCAAGAGCGCGAATTGAAGCAGTGGGCCTTTATGGTCGCCTCACTCACATCACATCACATGTTCTCTTACCTTCTTCATTGCGTAGTGACATTGTACAATTCTGATATGCATGCCGCTACAGCCGCCATTTTTTGCCCGTCTCATGACTTGTTTACCCCAGTCTCGTTTCGTACCCTCAGGGTTCGCCCACGCTTGCTACTTGACCCTTGTGCTGGTTAGAAATTTATCGGCAGCGCAAAACGGCCGGCTTCGATGCTAGTGTTTCGTCGGCACTTGGGGAGAAATGCCGACGGGGCGGAGGCTTGATTTGGGGGTTGTGGCCGTTCTGGGGCTGCCTGGGCATAGATATTGGATGAGATGGTTGGGATAGAGATGGAGATGTAGGCGGATTGTGATTTGTGGCCACGTGCTTTTTGGGTGGGGTTGTGGGGTTGGCTGGTTGGCTGGTTGGTTGTGTGACTTGTGTTCTTGTGGTGGTGTTGTGTTTTGTGCTGTGCGTGGGCTTTTGGAGGTGGTGTGGTTGCGATTGTGCATATTTGCAAGGAATCTTTCTACCGTTTCTTTGCAGTTGAAGAAGCACACCATACACGGGCTGGAGACGCAATTCGGATACATTCAGCTACTGTTGAAACTTTCCAAACAACGTGCGAACATCGCATGGTGACGTTAAAAGTTATCCTGTGACTAGTGCTGGCAATATCATTTCGTGTATTATCGCCATCGAAACCTCACATTCACGACTTTCACTGACTTGTTCGAGTAGTTGTATCACCACATACGCCCACGTGTCTGCCTTACTCTGTCAACACCCGTTCATCGAGATCTTTATTTAGTGGTGATGTACAATCCTGCGTGACTGTTCTGAAGATCTTCTAGAATGCCGCGAAGCGAGTTCTTCGGGGCGAGGACGTTGGTGGTGGCGATGTGGAGAGCGAAACAGGTACTGATGTTCAACGCAACGGGTATTGACAGGACAAGGCTGTAGGATTAATATTGGACGTGCACACAGGCGCAGACACGTGGTGGGAAACCACATCTCGGTCGTATAAATAATAGCTGCCTGGCGTTACTCATCTATGTGTTCACTTGAGGCTTGTAGAAACTGGGCTGTTCATGCGGATAAAGTAAGTCGTTGACTAAATGCTCGAAGACACGCGATATAGAATGGCAATTATAACGCGGCATAAATCGTCGATGTTTCTGAACATGTCACGTTTGATCTCGATGGGCGGGAAGAAATATTGTTCAACGTCTCGAGTTTCGCACAACTCGTTCTTACAAGGATGACCGTGACTGCCTCTCCAAGCAACGCCCCAGCTCACCCGTCCACGCTGCTTTTGCTCCAATTCCACCAAAACACAGCCTCGCGACCCAACGGTCCGGACTCTCATTGCGTACGAGGACGCCAAAAAGCGCCGAATAGTCAGCGTGCAAATGTGCCACGAGTACCCCTCAACCACCCAAAAACACAGCCCCCCGCCATGCAGCTTTTGGACCCCTCTTACGCACTTTCTTCCTGCGAAGGCCGACGTCAATTCGTCAGTCGAGTACCGATCAAGCTCCGCCCAGCGTGGAAACTCCCGACGTGCCTATCTCCAGCGCACTAGTGTGGTGGGCACTTGGGAGTGGATTGCAGAAGCTGGTGAGGCAGAAATGTGATTGGACGGATGGCACCGGAACTTTTGACCTGCACTTTGGTAAGTTTGCTGCGCGTGGGGCACAAACTACTTCAGTACCCACCGTTAGACTGACACCGAAGAATCATTTCTTGCAACTTTTGCGAGACGAAGTTCAACTTACGTGGACAAGCAAAAGTCTGCTCGTAGCTCGTGCCGCCAAAACCATGCGCCGTGGCAATTCCCCTCGAAGCCTGCTCGAAGACTACCGCTTCGAGCCCATCTGACGATCGTCATGGCAAGATCGTCTGGTCCCGCAATCGCACATCTTCTCAGCTCAAAGCATGCAGGACCCCCGCTTTCCTTGCATACGCCTTGCCGTAACAGCCCTTCTTATTCCCAGCCCCGATCCAATCCAATCATGGTGATGTGTATTGTCCCTGCTTGCAGGCCAAGAGTTTGCTGCTTCCCCGCCTGCAGATGCAGACTTTGCAGGTCCTGTTTTATGCTTAGTGCGGATGACAATGTGTGTACTTTGGTATTTTTTGACAGATTTAGCTTCGCTTGGTAAATCTGGTTTAACAAAGCCGCTACGGCATGCCGTGGTGTGTAGAGTGGTACACGTGATGTGCTGCCATGTTGGTACGTTGCGGTTGCGCTTGCTTGATCGGCGTATCGTGCAGATCTTCACGAACACTACTGTTCATCATCTTTCACATGCACGGCTGTAGGTCAAAGTTTTTCGTGTGAGGGTACTCAATGCGTACTTTTCTTCGCTATCTCCTTACACAGGTCAATTGGGACGTATCTCGACTCTAAATGCTATTCTACCCAGTTCTTTCAATCGTTCCGCACCCGTCAAATGAAAGCTTTGTGAAAGGAGTTCATCCGTTATCAAGTGGCCTTTTCTTACTTTAAGCATCTTCGCTCTTGTCACGAATTCAGGTCCGACGATAAATGATTTCTATGTGTCACCATATTCTTCAAGCTTTCCCCTCGTCGCTGACCCTGTCGGTATGTGTTGACACAACATTGAATAGCCAGCCGTGGACTTTGGTGAAGCTGTCGAGATCCTTGCGGCACTCGCTGACTAGGTCGCAATGTTTCTTCTACCTTTGAAGCAGCCGACAACAAGAATGATACAGTGGCTTTTCCCAGGAGAGCTATCCAGGGGCAGGTAAATGCGACAGATATATTTTCTTCTTCCTCCCAACAACGAACAACAACTTCCAAGTCCAGCGTCTCCAGCAACACCAGCCACGGCCTTTTCGATTGTGAGCAGCAACAGAATATCGCCTAAAGCAGTGCGCCCTCGTTCTTGAATAGCATCTCTCTCCCTGACTTCGAGCTCATATTCATTCCTCCTGTCTTCTTCATTAATCGCGACCTCGAGCTCTTACACGATAAGCAGCCTTTTACTTGCTAGCTCGTCAGTGTCTGCAAGTTCTAGCTTCCCCAAGTTCATCCGTTGAGCATGTTCATTCTCATCTGTACATTATACCTTGCTACCAGGCATAGCTCTCACCAAATATGAATACATTGCAACGCTCAATCTTCCTTCTAAGCTCCGGGTCTAGAGTAAAAAGACAAGCACGTACTCAACCACATATCACCAACTCCCCTGCCCAACCCCCAACCTCCCTCCCTCCTCCTCAGATCCAAACCTACCTATTACTCTCCCCTTACCCACGTCCCGCACCCCACCTTTTCCAGCGTAGCGCCCAGCATCATTGATAATTCTCCGTCCGTGACCATCATCGCCCACAGTCCAGAAAAGCAGCGGATGATGTGATGTCGATCGCACTAGCGCTAGATGCTAGTCTACCAAAGGGCAAATGCCGCTGAAAGGCAGGCCTGTGGGATGATTGGATTGATGACATGTTTATTTGATAGTGTAGGGATTGGAAGGGCATATGTATGTGGGAGTAAGAGGGTGAGGTTAGGGAGGACATGAGGAGTGACGAGGTGGAGGGTTTGGCATTTGTCATTTGGCGCTTGTTTACTGAGTTGTTGTTTTACATTTTTGGTTTGTTTATCATGAAGGGCGAGGCGATGTAGTTACTGAATTATCTCTCTCCTCGACCTGCGACGACAACCTTGCCAGCAAACAAACGAAGCACAACACTCCACCACCACTATTTCCGTTCTTTCGTCCGATACGCACCACGCGCACCACGGCATGCAACTGTATCCTGCGTCCCAAAAGAATGAAAACTCGCTGTTTTAAGCAGACGCAATCGCACGATGAGGGCTGCTTACCCGTCGTCAGATTGGCTCGGGCCCGTAAAGCGCACAAAGACGCAAGCCTCCTCGCTAAAGCAACATGTATGCAATGTACTTACAACACTGTATTCCGCTCCCAACAAAAAAACCACAACGTGCTGACATGCAAAGTGTACTGTAGTTGTCGCAGGATCTCACAGTCTCGGCACCGCAATCTAAATCCCAATCTATTCCCACGTTCCCAGGTAAACAACCCCACCCGCGTTAATTTAAATACCGGCTGCCTGGTGCGACACACCCGCGCTGAAACGCTGCCGTGGGTTGCAGAGCCGAATTCATTTATATGTTATTGTGTGCAGGTCTGCTGCATTCGGAAGATAGGGTGTCTGCAGGGCTACGAGTCGGGAGCGGATAGGATAAATAGGGAGGGATGGGTGGCTAGGGTTGGCTTATAGGCAATTTCCTAGCGTGATCGGTTTGGGAGCTTGGATCGGGGCGTGTATAGTCAGGCTGTTGGTTTGGTGTGATTTGCAATGCTATTCAATGTGCCTTATCGTGGATATTGATATTGCTGCTGCGATCGAGAGATCCTCCAATCAGAAAGCGGGATGTGGATTGACCTTGAGTGAAGTGCGGAGCGTGTGATTGGCGCAAAAATTTGGGAGTTCCATCAGCTTCACGATTGCCCATATTAGAAATCGTAGTCCATGACGAGCACGAGCGGCGTGAGTGAGCGAGCGGTTTTGAGGCGGATGCACGCAAATAGCCGGTATGCAAGGTGCTTTCGTCCTGGTTACTGGTCCAACAGGTGCCAAGAGCCGTGACTTTTAGATGGCTGCGGCACAATAATAGTCGTGCTTAGTATGCCTCTCGACCTGTGCCAATCGATTGTACTCGCGGTAAATGATTTGTTCCGATCAATCATGTGTGGCTGTGTCTCGGCCTTTTGCATGTTGCGGCGTGGGATGACCCAACAGGCGTGGTTTGATGCAGTGGGTAGCAAGCGAGCTCGTATCAGGCTGGCGAGCGAGCGTGATAAAGCAGCGTGTCTTGGAGGCTTCCAGAAGGTCTTTCGCACGGAAAGAATAACCATGTCGCTTGGAGCAGGCGGCTTATCAGAGAAATGTGTTGCCAGCTATGGGGCTGGTCCTGAAAGAAGTTGTATATGGTCAGTTTATTTCTCAGATGCCCTCAGTATATAGGGTAACATACCATTTTCCTTTCCGTGCAGCTTTCATCTCGGCGAAAAGTGCAGGGTTTATTCCTTTCTTCTTGCACTTCAGCAACTCCGCTTCGGTCAATTTGCTGGCGTCGAATTCACTTGCACTCCACTCGCTGCTCGTGCCAGACCTACGTTCAGCATCGATTAGTGCCGAATCTTTGGACCGGTCTTGAGGAAGAGAAGATTTGGAGCCTGAGTTGCTAGACCGGTGCGATGTCTGGTCCACCGAGACTGTCCTTTCTATGATCAAGCGGTCAGCCGCAGGAGCTGGTCCCCCGGGCTTGCGCAACATATGTCTAAATGTTGTCTTGGGCGCAGCACCTGGAGGGACTCTTTCGTCTACAGAATGGACTCTGGAGTCTGGCAGACCAGTCGATTCTTTCGAACCTACACTAGAAGAGGGTTTCGATGAGTTGAGTGAAAGTGTGTTGAATAGCACTGCAGTATTCTTTCCATCTCTTTCGGTAGTCAGAAAGTAGGGGTCTGACTCTTCTTCGAGTTCATCTTCGTCTTCATCCGAAGGCACGGAATGGGTCGTTGCTACCGATTTGATCGTTTCGAGAGATATTCGACGCCGTAGATGTGGAGGAAGGCGTTTGTTGGTGCGATAGGACTTGAGTTTGGCAGGGGAACGATGTGGCTGTGGTCCCGGAAGCATTGATGGTGTTGGTTGTGGAGCAACACAGATGGGCTTCAATGACTCCCAATTCTGCATAATGGTTTGAACATCTTGATCATCTCCGTGGCGCGAAGGATGGGCCGCCCTTGGAGGACTCATGGGATGTGCAGCGAGTGGGTTGAAACGTGACACTTTGTCCTGGCGCGACGACGCACTGTTTGGAAAGTCATGGTCTTCAAATCTCGCGTCTGTCGCAGCAGTCTGACGTGCACGCGCCGCTTGGGGTGAGCGACGGATGGCTGGCGGTAAGGCGTCGTCGTCGTCCATGGAGGCAATGAGCGACGTAGTGTTCGATGAGGGTCATGTACTGGGCGCTTCACGACAGCCTTTGTGAAGTTGGCCTTGCCGTATCGTACGTTATCTATCCTGGCACATATGATCAGCATGACGAATTAATCGTGCCGCTACGTGTTAGCGCGTCGGTCTCCGGAAGCCTCCTGCTTAACATCAACATTGTCTTTGATAACTTACCAAGTGCCCGGTGAGAGCATTTTCAATTGCTGTTTCACCGCCAGCATTGTTTTACTGGTGGTCACTGACCGTTTGTAGCTCCCCTTGAAGATGTTTGACCCTTCGCGTTGGAGGTGAAAAAGGGACACGGCGCAGCAGGAATGGTGCGGATAAAGATACCGCGATTCGCCGACCGGACGGGTGGCTAGAATACAGTTTGGCGTGAGCCGTTGGATGCTTGGGCCCAACGGCGCCGACATGTTGTACGCATCTGACAGGTGCTCCCTCATACTGTGTGAGAATCTCTACATGGAGGATCGAATACAAATGCTCGGTGTCGGTTCTCTCTGCGGTGTGTCAGGATGCTTAAGTGCTGTGGAAACATGCGAGTTCCTCGAGACGGCCGTGTCGACTCGTTTCCGATTCCTGTTCCTGCATGACGGGTCTGGCCTGGGTGGGCCTGACGTGCGTGAGCGTGAGGCGCTAGCGAGCAAGGCGGCAGGGATGACAGGTTCTCGCCAATTCATAGCCAACTGCCTCTCTCGCATGTCCGTGTTTCGACTTTCGTGATGCCAGCGAGCACCGCCGGCCATGACCACAACCACGCTCACGTCGACCCTCTCCTCCCCCGCCGCACCGCCATGAGCAACGACGCGCCCACGCCCATATCGGACGACGAGGTGGTTGCCCTCGCAAAGGCCGCCTTCACCCACTCCCGCAGCGACCTCAGCCACCGCACCGCCGAGTCTGCACCGCGAGAACTGCAGCAGCAGCATCCCGGCATCACCATCGACCTCGGCCACAAGAACATCGCCCGCTTGCCAGATGAGGTCATCAATGTCATCCGCGCAGAGATCGAGAGGTGCGCCTGCCCTTGCCGTGGCCCGCTGCGTTGGGGGGCTCTGAAGCGCGCACGAGACATGCCGTACTGACGCCCACAGGCTCGCCCTCTCCCACAACCTCCTCGCGACCCTGCCTATGCGCTTGGTTGAATGCAAGCGCCTCAGATATCTCAATGTTCGCTACAATGCTATGCGCGAGTTCCCAGAGGCTGTCCGTCCACCATGAACCCGACGTCTCCCGCCCTATAGTGCTAATGCCCCGCAGATCCTTGACATAACATCGCTCGAGATTCTAGACGTCAGCAGGAACAGAATCAGATCGATACCGCCACGAATCGCCAATTTGACCTCACTCAAAGTGCTGGCAATCGCCAAGAACAAGATCGAGGAGCTACCCGTGTGCTTGGGCGACATCAACAGCTTGCAGGTCCTCAAGCTTGACGGCAATCCGCTGGCCTTTCCGCCTCCGGACGTCTGCACCATCAAGGACGGTGCCCCCGCACCCGCGAACGAAAACGAACGAGACTCGGTCATTGCGACTCAGGTCAAGCGCTTCATGCGCCAGCAGGCCTCAAAAGAACGCCAGCGCGTAGAAACAGAAAGACTGCGAGTGGAGTCATCTGGTGATGAAAGCTGGACTGAGAGCAACCCCGAGACACCTCGTCCGTCCAGGCGAGCGAATGGCGTACGGTTTCCAGTGCGCCCGAGCATCGGCAAAATCGAAGAGGGCTTTGCCAATGGGAAGGTAGAGTCTCCAGGCATACCTGTCCCACCCATACCGAACAGGTCGCATTTCAGGGTAGCGTCACAGACAAGCAATGGAGGCAAGAGGGCACCGATATCTCCCCTGGTTTTGAATACCAGTAACGAGCGCAATCGAAGTCAAAGTGAAGGCTCTGGCCCTTCGAGCCACCGTCAAAAGCGTATGGGAATATACACGAACAAGGGGTCAGAACTGGGCTCCGTGGACGAACTGCGGAGAACAAGTCACTTTCGTGGCTTCAGCCAGGGTATTGTCGTACCTTCCAACTCTCTTACCAATGGTATGTCAGGCCCCGCGACTGCCATTGGATACGGCGACACAGGAACCGTCAGGTCGCTTGCAAACCGTCCGCTATCAGATGTGCGCGAATACAGGCGTGGATCTCGTGCGCCAGACATAGTGGTGGAAGCAGCTAAGAACTTTCTCTACGCAATATCTGTGCTTCACGACTGCGTCTCTCACATGGTTCGGTCGATCAGAATGACGGCAATGAGTAAAGAAAGTCTACGCCAGAAAGAAGACTTTTACCGTCGGTACCAGAAGACCTCCCTAGATCTTCGAGCACTGAACGATGTCCTGAACAAGTTTGACTCGCTCGTCGAAGAAGACGAAGAAGACGCAGAGAGACTGTCTAGGAGCGTGTACATGTACGCCTTGCGCTGTCTGGAGTCTTTCATGTCGATCAGCTTGTCTATTGCCGAAAATCGCACGGAAATTGCCCGAACTGCGAATCCACGCATATTGCGGACCTTCCTACTCCTCCAGCAAGGGACTCTGATCGAGCTCAGGAACGGCTGTTCCGTGCTTGGAGCGCAATTCAAAGAGCCTCAAGCCAAGAGTCACAGACCCAGCGCTGTCGATACAGCCACAGTGCGCGCGCGACCGTTCAAGGTTCGCCGCGCCCCAACATCGCCGCCTCAACGGAATGGAAGCTATCACATGCCTCCACCAGTCATACTGCACAGCAACGATACCAGTCGAACAAACACCTTAACCAGCATCAGCACGGCTACTCCTCGCTCTGGAGAGTCATCATTCACGTTGGCAACCACGATGTCCAGGTCGAACACCCTTACGAGCAGCTTCGATGAGACTGACGAGGATACACAATTTGGTAGAGTATACCAACGACTCAGGAATGCTTGCGATAGCTGCAACGCCTCCATTCCACAAATCTCGCAGCTACTCAAAGACCAGCTTGTCAATTTGAGACGAGAACTGGACATGGAGCACCCGAGAATTCGAGCGCTAGTAGACCTCATTGAAAAGAGCAACGAAGTACAGCAGATGACGCTGCCCTTGGCACGCCGCCTAGGCCAAATGCAGCCGCAAGACAGCTACACTCGCGATCAGCCGGAATTTTGGCAGCATTGCATGGGTTTCATCAAGGTTCATTTACTCAATCACTCTGTTTCGAGAACGATGACGTAACTAACTGTGTTTCAGGCATGGGGTGCATTGGCCGCGGCGTATACGCAGCAAGGCAAAGACCACAAGCTCTTGAGCTTTGAGGTGAAACAACTCATGAAGCCCCTGCATAGGACGGTCAAGGAAGCCAGTCTCGCTATCAACGACTCTCCTTGGAGCCACCTGACGTCAAACAACACCGGCATGATGGGTCCGCCGAGCCTGTCTTCGATCACATCTCGCACATCAGCTCCCAAGTTTCTGGGTCGACCTACGATGGTCTCTGGTGGAGGTGCCTCCTTCCCTGGTCCAATCAACACGTCAATACCCACACATTCCTCTGCATATATGGGTTCTCAGGGCTCCAGTGGTTATCCTACTCCTGTGCCCGCGACTCCTCTGAGCGCTGCTTTGGGAGCTGCGGCGCAAGCAACAGTCCCAAGCACACCAGGATTACGATCGCAGTCTTCAAGCACGGTGAACTTCTTTGAGCGTGCGGATCGCTTGATGTCGCAACCAAACAGGCGCATTTAGCCATTGTCTTTCATTTCCCATTTAGCGACATCTGTTTTTGCTCATTACATCCACTTAGCGACGGTGTTGTCCGGATTTCACTCTTTATGCATACTGGGCGGTGTTTCTGACTTATTGAGAATGCTGCATCATTGGAGTTATGTACGATGGGAAGATAATTGAATGACATACTGGAAAGGTCTGCGCAGTCTCTGGACGACGCTGGACGTTCGCGGAGACGAGATTCACTTTAGGTGTAATGCCAAAATGCTGAATGAGACTGAATGAATTGACGATGCAATTGAGCTTTCAGCGGTATATCTTCAAGCTTGCATGTGTACCCATTGTAGAACTAATAGGTGCTGACTTCCGGGCTGTCGGCGATTGGGCAATGGAGGGGTGTGTGGAGAAACCCTGCATGTTCTCCGCGGCAACAGTCAGTCGCGTGTGCGATCTCGGCTCCCGAACTTTTTTGACCTCGCCTTTGACTTGTTGCACCGCGCCAATCCCACCGACAAGAATTCAAGATGCGGTCGCAAGTGCTACGAGCAGGCCAGGCGGCTCATTGTCGAGTGAGTAATTTCCATGCCATTGCGTGGACATCATGTCCTTGATTTGGCTTCAACAGAATACTCACACTCCACCAACGACCCAAAATACTGACAACACAAGCAGCCACGCCTCCCCCTCTCCCTCCTCACTACCCACCGACACCTCGCAACATCCCACGACCCACCCTCCGCACACAACGTCTCCCTCGCGCAACGCACGCCACCGTACCCCAAGCTCCTCGCCCGCCTCAAAGAAGTGCGCCGCGTACTCGGCTCAGAGCGCCAACTCACTCTCGCCGAGAAGATCCTGTACGCGCATCTCGAGAGTCCGGAGGAGTCGCTGCTCAGCAACACGAATAATGGAAGGGACATACGTGGGCAGGCGAATCTCAAGCTCAAGCCTGACCGCGTGGCGATGCAGGATGCGAGTGCGCAGATGGCGTTGTTGCAGTTTATGAGTTGTGGGCTTGGGAGCACGGCGGTGCCGGCGAGTATACACTGCGACCATATGATAGTGGTACGTCGTGTTGCTTTTCATTTGGTCTGAGTTGGATAGAAGCATGGTGATGTCAACTTATGGCTTCAGAAACTGCGTTGCTGACACATCAGAATCTAGGGAGAGAAGGGTGCTGATCTCGATCTACCGCAATCGATCAAGGGCAACAAAGAGGTGTTTGACTTCCTGGAGTCCGCGGCGAAGAAATATGGAATTGAGTTTTGGCCTCCTGGTGCGGGTATCATACACCAATCTGTGTTGGAGAACTACTCGGCTCCTGGTCTCATGATGCTTGGTACGGACAGTCACTCGCCGAATGCTGGAGGACTCGGAGCTATCGTCATTGGTGTTGGCGGCGCGGACGCCGTTGATGCGCTTGTCGATGCGCCGTGGGAGCTCAAAGCGCCCAAAATCCTAGGTGTGAAGCTTACGGGCGAGCTGAGTGGGTGGGCCTCGCCGAAGGATGTTATTCTGACTTTGGCCGGGCAGCTCACTGTTCGGGTAGGTGGTTTCGAGTACTCGAAGATAGAAGAGCTAATATGTTGCAGGGTGGCACTGGGTATATCATCGAGTACTTCGGGCCCGGTGTGGAAACGCTCAGCTGCACTGGCATGGCTACTATTTGCAACATGGGTGCGGAGGTCGGCGCCACAACATCTCTCTTCCCCTTCTCACCCGCACATGTTCCATACCTTCAAGTTACACACCGAGGACCGATCGCCGAGCAAGCTTCAGCCATCGCTGGCCTACCTTCGTTGCAGAACCTCTTACGGCCAGATCCAGAGGCTACGTACGACAAAGTGATCGAGATCAACTTATCTGAGCTCGAACCCCACATCAACGGACCGTTCACCCCTGACCTCTCTACACCCCTGTCCAAGTTCAAATCGCTTGTAGAAGAGCAAGACTGGCCAAGGACATTCGGAGCCGGACTCATTGGCAGCTGCACAAACAGCTCGTACCAAGACATGACTCGATCAGAAGAAATCGTCAAGCAGGCATCCGCAGCTGGTTTGAAGCCCAAGGCAGACTTCTTCATCACACCGGGCAGCGAACAGATCAGGGCGACTCTTGAACGGGACGATACGCTTTCGACGTTTACCGAGGCTGGTGGTACCGTTTTAGCCAATGCGTGTGGTACGTACCCTCTAATTTTGATTGATTCGAGAGTTCTTACTGACGTTTTCTAGGGTTAGTATACTCGCGCTCTCGACTGTATGACACTGCTGACTTGCTCAAATTCCCTGTATCGGCCAATGGAAGCGTACAGATGGCGTCAAAAATGGTGAAGCAAACGCTATCCTATCTTCCTACAACCGCAATTTTCCCGGCCGAAACGATGGCAACCGCGCAACCATGAACTTTCTCGCCTCTCCTGAGTTAATTACAGCCATGTCCTACTCCGGCGCCACGACGTTCAATCCCATGACTGACAGCATAGACACACCATCAGGCACACCCTTCAAGTTCTCCCCACCAAAAGGATCCGACCTGCCATCCGCCGGCTTCGCAGAAGGCAACCCCAACTTCCTCCCCACACCAGGCGTCCCCGATGCCAGCGTCAACGTCATTGTAGACCCCTCATCTACTCGTCTCGCCCTCCTCGATCCCTTCCCGGCCTTCCCCACCGCTGAACTCCAAGGCCTCCGAGTCCTGTACAAAGTCAAAGGCCAATGTACAACCGACACCATATCCGCCGCCGGCCCCTGGCTCAAGTACAAAGGCCACCTGCCCAACATCTCCGAGAACACTCTCATCGGCGCCGTCAACGCCGCAACAGACGAAGTCAACGTCGCGTACGACATCGACGGCAGCACATCCGGTATTCCTGAGCTCGCCAAGCGCTGGCGCGATCAGGGCGTCGAATGGCTCGTTGTCGCAGAGCACAACTACGGTGAAGGCTCAGCAAGAGAACACGCCGCACTGCAACCACGCTATCTCGGCGGCCGCGTAATCATATCCAAGTCTTTCGCGCGCATTCACGAGACCAACTTGAAGAAGCAAGGTATAGTGCCACTCACGTTCGCCAACGAAGCAGACTACGACCTCTTCGATGCGTGCGACGAGGTGTCGACGCGAGGGCTGCTGGACGTGCTGAAGAGCGGCGGCAAGGGCTCGGTTGAGCTTGTGATTAAGAAGAAGGATGGCAGCGAGAAGGTCATTAAGACGAGGCATACGCTTAGTCACGACCAGTGTGGGTTTGTGCTGGCGGGTAGTGCGCTGAATTTGTTGGCGTTGAAGGGGAGGGAGATGAAGGAGGCGCAGTGATGGATGGTTGGGAGGTGTTTTGGGAGTTTGCATGTGTATATGAAGATTCGTTAGTTCTGATTGAAATGTTTTAATACGATGTATTTGACGGCCCACGAACATTTTGTCGCAACCTTGTGTCCAGCAAGTCAACCCGATCCACTCAACCCTAGCGGCTACGAGAGAGGGAGAGAATGGAGGGTACTCCCACACCCCTTGTTCTTGACTGACAAGCTACACGGTCAGAAGAAAGAAGGGTGTTTTCATGAGGAAGTTTATGCTCATTACCCTCTCCTAATACCTTGCCAAAGATCACATGTCGGGCAACACGTGCCCTGCACGCAAATTAGACACACATCCCGTAACCTCTTATACCGCTCTACAGACCTCATCGCCTTGTCCCGTCGCCCAGTGACCCAGAAAGCTTGATCCGCACACCCTGTGGGGCTGCATGAACACGAGCGACCCATGTACACTCATCCATCACCAGCGCTACGGAACTATTCTTATTACAGCGATAACAGCGTGGCGCTGCACCATGTTCGTGTCCCAAGTTGACAAGACCGTTAGCCTAGTTCCGCGCGGCTCTCCGTATACGACGCGGCTGAGAATCATCTCGTATCAGCACGACTATTGTATCCGCACGACGGCAGACGTGAAAACACGCAAGGGGTCGAAGACTGGAGTCGGTGTGTGGCTAGTGTGTGCTTACTTATCTCGCGTGTGGGTGTTGAGTCGCCACGGTGTGTGACTGAGATATTACTCAGACTCAGGGGGCGATGTGAACGGTGGCCTAGATACAAAATTTTATTGCGCTCACGATGATTCCGTTACATGCCCGAAGTCCTCCTTGTCTGCGCTCGCCGCTCCGGGCTCGATTGAAGGACAGGGTTGACGAATGTGAGTAAGTGAGTAAGCATTGCTCGTGTTAGATCTTGTGAGTATTTGTGTCGCCGGGGATAATCGATTCGTTTGCTGTGGAACGCGGTCATAGACTGAGGAGGCGATGGAAGATGTGGTCCGATTGGGGATTCTGTTAATCACATGGCATGCACTATGCAATCGATGGACGGCTCATCCGGCACCTCAGGAAACG
>Ga0265798_10000306_pt1 | contig 88060 bp, 77 predicted proteins | sample P3T30metagenome_FD_192430 | JGI IMG/M metagenome (GOLD analysis project Ga0265798, IMG submission 192430) | Plant litter microbial communities from East Loma Ridge, Irvine, California - P3 T30 | ecosystem: Environmental > Terrestrial > Plant litter > Unclassified | place: USA: California... | reverse complement strand
TGGAGGCGCAGGCGGCGGAGAAGACCGTTGCCGCAAAGCAGCGCGTCCGCGTGCGCGACCTGCTCCAGCCGCGCTACATCGGCGGCATGGCGTTCCTGGTCGGCATGTACCTGTTCTGGAACCTGTGGGCGGGCACCAACGGCTTCTTCTTCCCCTACATCCTGCGCACCGTCGGCAGCCAGACACAGGCGATGTCGGTCACGCTCCAGATGCTGAGTTTCGGGACCGGCATGCTCTCGATCGCGTTCATTTTCATGCCGCTGTCCGACCGGGTGAACCAGCGCGCGCTGTTCGCCGCCTCCGCGATCATCCAGATCGTCGGCATGGCGCTGCTCGCGATTTTCCCGCTGACGCTGCCGGTGGCGATCGTCCACGTCCTGATGATGGCGATCGGCCAGGGCTTCGGCGCGCAATGCTTCTTCCAGTTGTGGAGTTCGGAACTGTTCCCCACGCTGCTGCGCAGCACCGCACAGGGCGTGATGTTCGCGGTGGTGCGCGTGACGCTGGGGTTCTGGTCGTTCTTCGTGCCGGTGCTGACCGCGACCGGCTTCCACACGCTAGCGTGGATTCTGACCGGTTTCCTGGTGATTAGCGGGCTGGTCGGCGTGATCTGGGCACCGCGTAACGAGGGCAAGTCGCTCGGCGAACTGGAGGCGGCGTTGAGCCAGTAACGTCTAGCCTGCCGCCGATGGACAACACGTCGTCGATTGCTGCTAAGGCGCGCAATTGATGCCCCGGAAAACTCGCCGCCCGTTCGCCATCCTTATCGGCGTGACCGTTCTGACCGTCGTGGCGGCGGTCATCTGGCTGCTGTCGACGCTCGGCTGGTTCAAGACGACGCCGACCCCCTTCGGGTGGCCGGCGGCGCTGACCATCGTCGCGGGCGACGGCAACCTCGGCAACGCGGACGGTGCCGCTACGAAGGCTCGCTTCGGCGATCCGTTCGCAGTCGCAATCGACTCACGCGGCGCATTGTACGTCGCCGATGCGGGCGAGATCGGCCGCGTCCGGCGGGTCGACCGCGACGGCACGGTCACGACGCTGCCGGGGACGTTCGACAGCCCATCCGGCGTCGCGCTCGATCGCGCGGGAGACATCCTCGTCGCCGAGACCGCGGCCAACAGGATCCGGAAGATCAGCCCGGACGGCGCGGTGACCACGCTGGCCGGAGACGGGACGGCGGGGTACCGCGACGGTGCGGCGACACAGGCGCGCTTCAACGGGCCGATCGGGCTCGCCGCCGATGCCGACGGCAACGTCTATGTCACGGACAGCTACAACGATCGCATTCGCGTCATCACTGCCGATGGGCAGGTGCGGACGCTTGCTGGTGGCGACGCACCGGGTTCGGCCGATGGCCACGGCGCGTTGGCTGCGTTCGACACGCCGACGGGCATCACGATCGACCGCCACGGCATGCTGCTCGTCGCGGACAGCGGCAACAATGCGGTTCGAAGGGTCACGCCGGACGGCGACGTCCTGACGCTGGCACGCACCGGCACCGGCGATGGTGCCGATCTGCTGAGCGGTGCGGTCGGTCTGGCATCGACATGGGACGGCTTCATCTACGTCGCGTCGTACAAACGCGGGCGCATCGTGCAGGTGTCGCCGTCCGGTGCGCTCCGCGTGCTCACAGGGCCGGGAGCAACGCTCGCCGGCAATGCCGAGGTCCGCTTCGTCGGCCCAGCAGGAATCGCGATCGATCAGTCAGGTGCGCTGTATATTGCCGACGCCTCGGCGCGTTTGCTCGCCAAGCTCAGCCCACGCCGTGCAGACGTGGCGCGGGCCGCCACGACGCTTCCGCTGCTTCCGGCACCGTCGCTCGTTCGGGCGCCGGCATTTCCGTGGCCCGTCGCACCGCAGATGGGCTGGCACGAAGTGGTGGGCGATCTCGGGGAGGTGCGCGGTAACTATCAGGGCGAGAGCCGCGACCACCTTCACGCCGGCCTAGATATCAGCGCGCCACCGGGCGAAACGGTGCTCGCCGCCGCCGCCGAGACGGTGCGCGACCCGCTGCCGAACTGGGATCTCGACGGCCTTGGCGAGGGGCTGCGAATCGATGCGCTGACATACATTCACATGCGCGTCGGCCGCACCGCAACCGGCGCGTCGCTTGACCCGCCGCACTTCACGCTGCTGCGCGATGCGCAGGGGCGCGTCACCCGGGTCCGGGTGAAACGCGGCACCCGCTTCCGGGTCGGTGATCCGCTCGGCACGATCAACCGAATGGCGCACGTTCATCTCGAGCTCGGCGCACCGCGTGGCAAGGTCAATGCGCTGCTGCTGCACTTCCCGGGCTTTGCCGACCACGTCGCGCCCCATATCGAGAGTGTGCAACTGCTCGATGCCGCCGGTCTGCGCCTGACCGAGCGCGAAAGCGGACGCCTCGTCGTCCCCGCGACCGCCGGGCCGCTGAGTATCCTCGCCGATGCTTGGGATCAGGTAGACGACAACGCCGAGCGGCGGCGGCTCGGCCTGTATGCGGCAGGCTTCCAGATCCTCAACGCAGACGGTACGCCGGTGCGCGGCTTCGAGCATCCGCGCATCACGATTACCTTCGATCGCATGCCCACCGCGCCCGACGCCGCGAAGATCGCCTATGCTCCCGCCAGCGGTGATACCGTGCATAGCGAGCAGCGGACACGCTTCCTGTACGTCGTGTCCAACCTCGTCCGTCATGGCCGCGCCCAACGAGTCGGTTGGAACCCGTCGGCGTTGCCGCGTGGCGACTACACGATCCGGATCTATGCCGCCGATCACGCGGGAAATGTCGCTGTTGGCGGGCGTGATCTCCCCATCACGATCCATTGAAGAGGGGGCGGGTCGATACCCCGTGCCGAGGTGCGGTTGATCCGACGGTCGCAGGATGGACTGCCTTCGCATTGGGGGCGCACAACGACGCAACCGCATTGTACCGGAAGCCGTTCTGATATGATCTTAGATGCAGCCAGAAAGCTCAAATGACCAACACGTTTTCTGCCGAGCGCACGCTAGCGGTCGTGTTTGGCGCGGCAGTGCGCGCGGACGGCAGCGCGAGTCCGGCGCTGGCGCGTCGCGTCGGCTATGCCGCTGCCGCGGCGCAGACGGACCCGAGCGTGGATCTGTTCCTGTCCGGCGGCATCGGGCGCTATCCGCCGTCCGAAGCAGCGGTGATGGCTGATCTTCTGACCGGAGCGGTTTCTGCCGAGCGACTCATCCTCGACGAGCGCAGCGGCGATACCCTGCAAACCGTTCGCGCCGCTGCCGCGCATGCGCGAACAAACGGGTACACGATGATTCTGACCTGCACCGACGCCTATCATCAGCCTCGCGTCCGGATGCTGTTCCGACTGCTCGGCTTCCCGACCCGTCCGGTCCGTCTTGCTGCGCGCGGTCCGAGGCAATTGCGACTGAAGATGTGGCTGCGCGAGGGCGCGGCGGTGCCTTACGACCTCTTCGCCGGGATCAGTGCGGCGTGGCAAGACAGATCGTCGGCGGCGATGCGCGACAACGACGGACGTTGAGCACCGCTCGTCGCCCACAGCTCAGCGAAGCGCCAATCACCGCATCCGCGTGCCGCGCGCGATGCGATAAGGCCCGGATCGGGCGACGAGGTGTTCTCCCTTCCAGGAAAGTCGTACAACGCCCTCGCCCACCAGCACATCGATGGCGGCGTGAACGATTGGCATCGCCGCTCGCCAACCCCCGCCCGCGTCTTGCGTGACGTCTGCCGCGATGGCGCGCGCGACCTCGCTTGGGCAGACGGTCGCTTCGGGGGCACGCGCGGCGAGTAGCGCGAGCGTCACCGCGCGCGCGTCAGCGGCGTTCACGATCGGCGAGACCGACCGCGCGATGACCGGCCGGACGTCATCAGGTCAGGCTTGGGCGGCGGCTGCCAGCCCGGCGGGGGAACGACACGTTGCTGGCTGGTTCCCAATCCCATCGCCCCCGGTTGCTGACGCACCAGCCCTGCCGCATCCGCGCGCTCGGCTTCGTTCGCGGTGGCGCCGCCGCGCATCAGGCTCATCCGGTCGCGGCACCGCTTCGCTTCCTCGAAATCCAGGGCGCCGGCGGCGGCTGCCATGCGGCGTTGCAGGTCTTCAATCGTGTCGGTCATGCCCATCAAACGCGCGACCGCCATCTTCGGCCGCAAGGCTGGCCGCGCCAAGGAGCGTGGCATATCGACTGTTCAGCCCGATCGGTGCTCGTTTCGCACTGAGTGCGTCTTCGTCGCGGGCACAAGGATCAACGTCCGCCCCTCGACCCGCCACGACGCGAGTTGAGACAGAAAATTCATGCCGAGAACATCCGTCCGCCCAAGCGCTGGCGAGATGACGACCTTCAACCCGTGAGCCTCGATACCGCCGAGGCGGAGGTGTTCGATGGTTCCTGTTTCAGCGCGGATGATACCGTTCGCAGTCTGCATCATCACGGGGACCAAGCTGGTGTTCCGCGTTACCGAGGCGCGATCAGCCGTTTCACTCGAGAGAGCGGTTATGGTCGCCCCGCTGTGGATCAACATCCGGCGCGGCACTCCGTTGAGGACGACCTTGGCCCAGAAATGACCATCAAGCGCCATCGGGATGCGAACCGTCCCGCCGACGACGCTCTGGTCGTCCAACCCGAGACGCGAACTGAGCCGGGCAAGTCCAGGTTCATAGGGGGCCTGCTGCAAGACCGTGAACAAACAGAACGCCAGCAGAGCCACGGAGAACAGCGCGCGGAGCACGCGGCCCACGTGGGGGATCTGAAACAACAAGACGAGCAACAGGGCGGCACCAACGGCGTATAAAGCAAGGTGCGGCCACTCGGGATTTATGACGATGCCCATCGTGCGGATTTCGAAAAGGGAGTCGATCTGGTCCGTCGTAAGCCTAACTGCCTGCCTGAGTGTTCACCGGCGGGGCAAGCGGATTTGCGTCATCCTTTGCCTGCTGCGCGGCGCGCTGTTCGGCGTTGCGCTCGGATTGATCGCCTTCTCCGCCGCCGTTTGGCGCGGCGCCGCCCGAAGATGGGGCACGATCCGCTTTTGCTTCTTCCTGCATTCCATACTCCTTGTCCGCGACCGCTGAGTGGAAACACGGCTATTGCCCGACACCTGGCGAGCGTCGCCCGACCGATCCGGCGTTAACGACGGCAGTCCACCAACAGACCTCACCTCGAGCGGTTCCAACGTCGGCCGATCTCGCGTTCGGAATCTTTTCATCGGCCAACCGCCGATGACGCGGGCCGCACCGAACCATCGAGAGGTTCCTCCCTTCAGCAGCAAAACGGAAACCGGACGATCAACGCCGCGTTGTTGCAGGCACTGACGAAGAGAGGACGATCAACGATGCAAATTCCGCACAATTCCTTCGTGCTGGTCGCGGATGGCCGCAAGATGCTGTTCTTCCGCAACGAAGGCGATGCCGCCGCACTTAACCTGCAGGTCGAGCTTGCCGAGGAGCACGCCGATGCTGCCGACCGCGATCTGAAACGCGACGCCGCCGGTCGGGCGTCGTCGACGCAAACCGGCGCCTCCGCGCCGGCCGTGGCGCGCGGGGGCTCCAACCAGAACATGGGCAACGGCGGTGGCGGCGCGCAGTTTGCGCCATCGCGCGGCTCGATGGGCGAGCCCGATTATCACCAGCAGGAAGAGGACCGCTTTGCCGCCGAGGTCGCCGAGATGCTCAAGCGTCGCGCACTCGCCAACGAGTACGAATCGCTGGTCATCGTCGCGCCGCCCAAGATGCTGGGCGAATTGCGCAAACACTATCACAAGGAAGTGAGCAGCCGGTTGCGGGGCGAACTCGCCAAGGATCTTACCGGCCGCCCCGTTCCGGAGATTGAAAAGGCGCTGGCTGACGCCTGAGCCACTGTAACCGCGAGTGCCGCGAGCCGCCGGGGCGGCAGCAAGCGCTATTTTTCGGGAGAGTCCTTGATAATCAGGAACATGGTCACATATCATGTTCACTGTTCAACAACGGAAAGGAGGTGGTCGAATGTCTCATTGTCTCACGCCGCTCGCGGCACATCTGATGGACGCGACCTCCGCTGCGGGGGAAATCCGCGCCTGACGATCCATCGTGATCGGCTGACAATGGAAGGGCCGTCCCGCAAGGGGCGGCCCTTCGTGTATCTGACGATGTTGATCGCCGAGACGTGCCCTCGTCGGCCTGGCAACGCTACAGTTTCGTTGGTCTTTCCCGTATCGAGGCCGGTGGCGCATCCACGCCGCCGGCCTGTAGAAGCCTCAAGTCTAGCGCTCAGAATCTCAAGCGCACGCCGCTGTAGAAACGGCGGCCGATCGGGTCGTAGGTGCCGGCCGCTGTTTCGGTGCCGGTCACGCTGCCGGTCAGGCCGGTGATGACGGGCGGCGGCTGCGTATCGAGCAGGTTGTTGAGGCCGACGAAGAACTCGAACTGCTTCTTCACGTGGAAGCGCACCTGCGTGTCGAGATAGAAGGCGGAGCCAACCCGGAAATACTTCTTGTCGGGGAGTGATCCGTCAGCAAGCTTGAACAGCATCCGATATTGATCGTCCAGGTAGGATGCACCGATATACTGGCCGTTGAACGTCACGCCGACCGCGTTGCTATCGTAGCTGAGCGAGAAGGCGCCGCGATCCTGCGGCGTGTTGATCTCACCGAGCGTAGTGTCATAGAGCGCGCCGGTGAGCGGCGTACCGCCCTGCTTGAACAGGTGCGTGTAGCTGACCGAAAAAGTCGCCGACGCGTTGCCGAGCCCCCAATCAGACAGGTTCTGGCGGTACGACGCGGTCGTATCCAGCCCCTGCGTCAGCAAGCCACCGCTGTTGATGAGCGCGGAATCGACCTGCTGGATCGACCCTGCGCTGTACGGCCCGGAACCGATCGTACGGCGCGACACCAGCGAACAGAAGTTCGGATCGTTGTTCTGGTAGCATTGCTGGAGGATGTAATCGCGACTGGTCCGCGCGATCGCCCCGTCGAGCTTGATGTTGTAGTAATCGAGCGTCAGGGTCACGTTGCGCAGGGCGTGGATCGACAGCGGGTTTATGACCGCGCCGAGCGTGTAGGTGGTCGCCTTCTCCTCGCGGATGCTCGGGTTGCTGACGTTGAGGCCGCCGACGCCCTGCTGGTCCGACTGGTTGAGCACGAAGCTGCCGTTCGCGGCGATATTGGCGAGCACACCGGGATTGGCGCGGCACACCGTGCTGGTGGTGCCGGTGCTCGTCGCCGTCACGCCCTGGCACGGATCGTTGACCGAGGAGATGCTGACCGAAGGCGCTGCGTACAACTCGCCGATGTTGGGCGCGCGCACGGCTTTCGCATAGACACCCCGGAAGCGCACATCCGGGATCGGCGACCATTCGACGCCGCCGTTATAGGCGTAGAACGTGCCGACCGTGGAATAATCCGACATTCGCACGGCGCCGCGCAGCGTCAGGTTGTCGATGCCGGGCGTGTCGTGGATCAGCGGCACGACGATCTCGCCGTACACCTCCTTGACGTTGAAGCTGCCGGAGGTGTTGGTCTGCTGCACATAGGCGTTGCGTGCGGCGATCGACAGCGGGTCGAACGTTTCGCGGCTCGATTCCTTGCGATACTCGGCACCGACCGCGATCTGCACCTTGCCGGCGGGAAGCTCGAACAGCGAGCCCGAAAGGTTGGCGGCGGCGACTTCGAGCGTCTGTACCGCGTCGTGCGTCGAGGCGGCGTTGAGATAGGCGAGCGACGCCGGCGATGCCTTGCCCGCGCCGTACACGTTCCACGGCACGCACCCTTGCGCGCGCGCCTCGGCGCTGGCGCAGATCGCCTCATTGGTGTTGCCATTGCCGTTGGCGTCGTAGACGTCCTGGATGACGTTCAGCGCCTGCACCGCCCGATCCTGGTTGATGAGGCCGGTGAGCTGGCTCGAAACGCGGGTCTGGCCCCAGTTATACGAAACGTCCCAATCCCAGTTGCTGCCGAGTTTGCCGTTCAGCCCGCCGACGAAGCGCAAGTTGGTCCGGTCGAAAATCGCGAAGCGCTGGCCGAATTCGGTCAGCCGGCGCGACACCGCGACGTCGCGGAAGCCGTCGCCGTTGGTGTCGGTCGCGACGTTGTAGAGGCCGGCCGGCACCAGCGGATTGCGCACCACTTGCGACTGCGCCGGGTTGTTGGGGTTCACCACCAGTTGCTCGATATTGTAGCGCCCGTTGCCGGAGCGGAACAGGCCGAGCGACCCGGTCGGCACAAGCGGGGACGGCTCCAGTAGGCCGCGTGATTTCGTGTTGGCGTAGGTGCCCTCGACATAGACGTTGATGCTGTCCGAAATCTCGTAATTGCCGCGCCCGGCGAACTGACGCTTTTCGAGCGGCACCGAAATCTGGTCGTAGGGCGTGCGATCGAACCCGTCGGTCGCCGAATTGAACGGGCGCGTCACGCCATTCGCATCGACGATGTAGTTGCCGGTGCCGGCGTTGAACGTGCTGTCCGGCACCACGGTCGACTTGTTGGGCCGGCCGATGAACAGGTTCTGTGCGGCGGTCAGGTTTGCGTCGGTCAGCGCGTTACTGCGGGTCGCGGCGCCGATGCTGGTCTGGTCGGTCGAACTGCGGCGACGCGACGCGGAGGAAACGCCGCCCTGCTTCTGCCAGCCGCCGAACAGCAGGATGTTGCCGCGATTGTCGCCGAAGTTGTGGCCGATCGTCAGATCGACCGAATATTGGTCGTCGTCGCCTCTTTCCGAGATCCCGGTCTGCGCGTTGAGCAGCACGCCCTCGAACTTCTTCTTGTAGATGAAGTTCACCACACCGGCGACCGCGTCCGACCCGTAGACTGCCGAGGCGCCGCCGGTCAGTACGTCGACCCGTTCGATGAACGAACTCGGGATCATCGACAGATCGACCTGCGCGGTGCCCGGAACGCCCGCCACAACGCGCCGCCCGTCAATCAGCACCAGCGTGCGGTTCGCGCCGAGACTGCGCAGGTTGATGGTGGAGGTTCCGGCGCTGAGCGCGCCGTAGTTCGAGGTGTTGCGCGACTGGCCCGGTACGCCGAACGCGGGGTTCTGTTGCAGCACCTCCTGGATGTCGAGCTTGCCGGTGCGCTGAATGTCCTCCGCCGTCACCGCCTGTAGCGGCGAGGGCGAGGTAAGCGCCGGCCCTCGGATCCGCGAGCCGGTAACGACGATGGTATCGGCACCGTCGCTGTCGCCGGCGGCCGCTTTCTCCGCCGGTGTCGCCGCTTGTGACGTGACGGGCAGCGCCGTCGCGGGGGCGGCGGTATCCTGCGCGTATGCGGCGCCGCCTGCGAAAGGCGCAAGCAGGCTGGCACCGGCGAGGAGCGCTCCCTTGCCGACGAGTTTTGTAACCCCGATCATATCCTCATCCCCTGTTTTGTCGTTGGTTGGTCACGCTGTTACGGAGCGGGTTCCTCCCCGCGCTGGTTGGACGCCTGGTCGAAGCGAAGCGCCGGCTCGGCCGGACGAACCGCGCGCGCGATCGCCGCGCGCCAACGGCTGCGGATCGCATCGCGGCGGGTGACCGGCATGCTCGGGCGAAAGGTATCGGCATCGCCCGGACCAAGGACTGCCGGCATCAGGCCGATCGCCTCGCCAGCAAGTCGCGCCACGCCGAGCGCACTCGCTTCGGCGATCAGCGGGCGGACGACCGGGCGGTCGAGCAGATCGGCAAGTAACTGCATGAGCAATGGATTGCGGGTCGCGCCGCCATCGACGAGCAGTTCGGGCAAACACGTGTCCAGGTCGGCGTCGATCGCGTCGAGCACATCGCCGATCTGGAGCGCGATCGCCTCCAAAGTGGCGCGCGCGACATGGGCGGGTCGACTCGACAGCGACATGCCCGAGATCGTGCCGCTTGCGCTGGTGCACCAATGCGGCGCGCCAAGCCCGCCGAGCGCGGGCACGAACACCACGCCGTCGCTGTCGGCGACCGTCTCGGCGAGCGCCGTCAGCGCCGTCTCATCAGGCAGGCCGAGCAACGTCGTCGCGAAAGCGGCGGCGTGGCCGGAGACCGAGATGTTCCCCTCCAGCGCATGTTGCGCGACTCCGCCCCGACACCAGGCTATCGTGCTGGACAGGCCATGTGACGAGCGGACGCGCCCCTCCGTCGCGACCATCAACGAGCTGCCGGTGCCGATCGTCGCCTTGCCCCGGCCCGGTGCGTCGATGCCATGGCCGAACAATGCGGCGTGGCTGTCGCCCAGCATCGCGTGAACGGGCGTTCCGGCCGGCAGCGCGGTCACGCCCGGCGCAAGCGCACCGAAGTGGCTGTCGGATGGCAAGATCGCCGGCAGGATACCAAGCGGCACGTCGAACAATCGCGCCAGTTCGGCATCCCAGCCGAGCGTATCGAGGTTGAAAAGCTGCGTGCGCGAGGCGTTGCTGTGATCGGTCGCATGGACCGCGCCGCCTGTGAGGTTCCACAGCAGCCACGCGTCGATCGTGCCGCAGCGGACTTCGCCGCGCTCGGCTTTCGCACGCGCGCCGGGAATCGAGTCGAGCAACCAGGCGATCTTTGCCGCCGGGAACAGCGGATCGAGCCCCAAGCCGCTGCGCGCGACGATTTTCTCGGCGTAAGGGCGCAGCGCCGCGAGCCGATCGACCGATCGCTGACATTGCCAGATCACCGCCGGTGCAAGCGGGCGGCCGCTCGCCGCGTCCCAAAGCACCACCGTCTCACGCTGGTTGGAGATGGCGAGCGCCGCGACCGTTGCCTCGGGCGCGGCGGCATGGATCTCGCCGATCAACGCGGCGACCGTCTCCCAGATCTCCGAAGCGGATTGTTCCGCCCAACCGGCGCGCGGATAGTCAACCCGCATCGCCCGCGACCGTGACACCAATACCGAGCCGTCGGCCGCGACGAGCAACGCCTTGGTGTTGCTCGTGCCCTGGTCGATCGCAAGGATGGTGCTGGTGGTCATCACGCTGCTTTCCGGCCGAGCAGATCGCGAGCGGCATCGGCGATGCCGGCCGCGCTGAGGCCGAAATGCTCCATCAGCCACGCCGCCGAACCGGTCGGCGCAAAGCCGGGGAAGCCGATCATCCGCATCCGCACCGGATCATGCCGCGCGCAATATTCCGCGACCGCGCCGCCCAGCCCGCCATGCGCCAGCCCTTCCTCGGCGGTGACGATCGCACCGGTCGCGGCTGCGGCCGCGATCGCCCCCGCGTCGATCGGCGAGACGGTAGCCATGTTGATGACGCGGGCGGCGACCCCCTCGCCTTCCAGCAGTTCGGCGGCGGCGAGCGCATGGTGGACGAGGGTACCGTTGGCGATGATCGCAATGTCGCCACCCTCGCGCAGCGTCTCGGCCATGCCGATCGTGAAGGTCGCGTCTGTCCGCGCCAGTTCCGGCACCGGCATGCGGCTGATCTTGATGTACACCGGCCCGTCATGCGCGGCAGCGGCGCGGATCGCTTGCGCCGTCTGCCACGGATCGGCGGGTACGATCACCGTCAGTCCGTCGATCGCGCGCAACCATGCGATATCCTCGATGCTATGATGCGTAGCGCCGAGTTCGCCATAGGCTACGCCGCTGGAAATGCCGCAAAGCTTCACGTTTGACTGGCTATACGCGCAATCGACCTTGATCTGCTCCATCGCGCGCGCGGTGAGGAAACAGCCCGCGCCGCTGACGAATGGAATCTTGCCGCCATTGGCGAGGCCCGCGGCGACGCCGACCATGTTCTGTTCAGCAATGCCGACGTTGACGAGGCGATCGGGGAACGCGTCGCGGAACGTGCCGAGCTTGGACGAGCCGATCGAATCGTTCACCACCGCCACGATGCGAGGGTCGGTCCCGGCAAGATCCTGCACGGTGCGCACGTAGGCATCACGGCAGTCGAACATGCCAGTCGGCGCAGCGGCAGCGCTCATGCCGACAGTTCCGCGAGCGCTTGGGCATATTGCGCAGCATTGGGCACGCCGTGGTGCCAGCCGGCCTGGTTCTCCATGAAACTGACGCCCTTGCCCTTGATGGTTTTGGCGATGATACACCGCGGCCTGTCACGCGGCGCAGCGGCTTCGTCGAAGGCGGTGAGCAGCGCGGCGACATCATGCCCGTCGACCTCGACCACGTCCCAGCCGAACGCGCGCCATTTGTCGCCGAGCGGTTCGAGGCCGTTGGTCTCCTCGGTGCCGGCGCCCTGCTGCAAGCGGTTGCGATCGACGATGACGGTGAGGTTGCCCAAGGCGCGGTGGCCGGCGAACATCGCCGCTTCCCACATGCTGCCCTCCTGCAACTCGCCATCGCCGGTCAGCACGAAAACGCGGTAGTCCGCCCGGTCGATCTGTCCCGCCACCGCAATGCCGACCGCGACGGGGAAACCGTGGCCGAGCGGGCCGGTATTGGTCTCGACACCGGGCAGATAGGTACGGTTGGGATGGCCGTTGAGGCGCGACAGCGGCTTGAGATAGGTGCCGAGTTCCGTTTCCGGGAAGAAGCCCGCACCCGCCAGCGCCGAATACAGCGCGCCGGTGCAGTGGCCCTTGCTCATCACGAAACGATCGCGGTTGGCCGCGCGCGGCGCGGCGGGGTCGATCCGAAGGGTATCGAAATATAGCGAGGCGATGATGTCGGTCGCCGAAAGATCGCCGCCGGGGTGGCCCTGGCCGGCATCGACGATCATGCCGAGCAGACGCCGCCGCATCCAGTTGGCGCGCTCGTGGACGGTCGCCACACGCTGCTCCAGCGAATTTGCGCGAACGTCGACGCTTGGCCGAAGCTGTTCCGGATGTGACATTGATCCCCTCTCCTGACCTGACTCGTACTTGAGGTCACATAAAACCGCAACACCCCTGCTTTCGGTTTTTTACGCTTGAGAAGTTTGCGCAGGTAAATTGACAATATCCGAAGCTTACCAGTAATAGACGTCCGACGCTGGCAATCGGGTGAACCGTTGCGGCTTTAGGAGTGATGATGCCGAAACTACGCAGTCCGGACTTGCTATACGAGCGTGTCCCTGCGGATAGTCGCGCCATGCAACGCCCCACGCCTCTCGTCCGCCCGGCCAGCGCCGCCTCGCAGTCCCGCGCGTTGGGAGAAACCCGCCGCAACAAGATCCTCGAATGGCTACGCGAGCAGGGCAGCGCACGGGTGCGCGAACTGGCGCAGGCGTTTTCGGTTTCCGAAGTGACCGTGCGGCAGGATCTGGAGAAACTCGAAAGCGACGGACACATCGTTCGCGAACACGGCGGCGCCTATCTGAAGTCGGTGCGCCAGCAGGTCCGCGCGATGGCGCTGCAACACCTTGAGAACATGGACGCCAAGCGCCGCATCGGCAAACGCGCCGCCGCGATGATCGGGGACGGCGAGACGATCATCCTCGATTCAGGATCGACCACCACCGAAGTCGCCGCCAACATCCTCGGCCACCGCGACATGACGGTCATCACCAACGCGCTCAACATTGCGCTGATGCTGGGCGCGGAACCGGGGTTCGAGGTGCATGTCAGCGGTGGCCAGTTCAAGGCGCCGACACTTTCGCTGAGCGGGGAGCGCGCCGCCGAATCGTTTCGCGGCATGTTCGTGCAGAAACTGTTCCTGGCGACCGCTGGCTTCGATCTCGACGCCGGCCTGACTTATCCCGCGCTGTCCGACATCGCGGTGAAGCGCGCGATGATCGATGCGGCGGAAAAGGTCATCTTGGTCGCGGATTCGAGCAAGATCGGCACCCGCTCCTTCTCCGCACTGGGCGGGATCGAACTGGTGCACATCCTCATCACCGACGAGAACATCCGCGACGCCGATCGCGCGGTGATCGAGCGGGCGGGTGTGGAGATCATCATAGCATAACCGCCGGCAGTGGCCGCGTGCGCGCGTCTTAGTTTCCGGCACATTTGGGAAAGAGGACGAGGCATGAGCAACCAACGCTACGGCGCCGGCATCTGGCATTTCGCGACCTATGTGGATCGCTACGCGACCGACGGCTACGGCCCGCCGCGATCGCTGATCGAGATGATCGATCTTGCGGGGCAGGTCGGCGATTTGTCGGTGGTCGACATCAACTATCCCTTCCCCGGCGGCGAGACCTCGCTGGAGGCGATCGGCACCGCGCTCGCGCGTAACAACCTGTCGGTGATCGGCATCACGCCCGAGATCTACACGCGTCAGTTTGCCAAGGGCGCCTTCACCAATCCCGACGCGGGCGTGCGTCGCCTCGCCAACGAGATGTGCAACGACGCCGCCAATATCGTCCGCCATTTCGGAGCGGATTACGTAAAGCTGTGGCCGGGCCAGGACGGCTGGGATTATCCGTTCCAGGTCGATCACCGCAAGCTCTGGCAGATGAGCGTAGAAGGCGTCGGCGAACTCGCTTCGCAGAACCCCGACCTCAAGTTCGTGATCGAATACAAGCCGCGCGAGCCACGCAACCACATGACCTACGACAGTGTCGCGCGCACGTTGCTCGGCATCGAGAAGATGGGCGTGCCGAACGTCGGCATCCTGCTCGATTTCGGCCACTCGCTGTACGGCGGGGAGAGCCCGGCCGATGCGGCGCAGCTCGCGATCGACCACGGCCGGTTGTTCGGCATGGATGTGAACGACAATCTGCGCGGCTGGGACGACGATATGATCGCCGGCTCGGTCCATCCGATCGAGCTGTTCGAGTTCTTCTACACGCTCCGCAAAAACAAGTGGGAGGGCGTGTGGCAGCTGGACCAGTTTCCGTTCCGCGAGGATTCGGTCGAAGCGGCGAAGTCGGCGATCGGCTTCCTCAAGGCGATCGAACGCGCGCTCGACAAGCTCGATTTCGAGGCGATGCAGGCCGCGCAGGACCGGCAGGATGCCGTCGGCGCCTTGAAGCTCGCGCGTGAGGCGCTGTTCTCCTCCTACTGAACCGGAACACGCGATGCGCGCCGTCGATCTTCGTACCGAATATACCAGCAATCTGCTCGGCACCGAGGCGGCACGCCCGCGCCTGTCGTGGCGGATCGAGTGCGACGGGCGCGGCGTCGTGCAGTCGCGCTACCGCATTCGCGCAGCAGCCACGGTCGCGGCGCTGAACGGTGGCGACCTGCTGTGGGACAGCGGTGACGTCGCCTCTGCGGCGAGCGTCGATGTCGCGTGGGGCGGGCCGGTACTCGCGGCGATGCAGCGGGTGTGGTGGGACGTCGCGATCGACGGCGTTCGCTCGGCGCCGACGTGGTTCGAGACCGGCCTGCTCTCCCCCGGCGACTGGCGCGGCGACTGGATCGAGGCCGAGGACGACCGCGCTGCCGCCGATCGCGCTGCGGGCGTGGCGTGGGTGTGGAGCGAAACCGCGCTCGACGATCGCCTCCATGCCTTCCGGCTCGATTTCGATGCGCCGGCGGATCTGGCGCGGGCGGAGGTGCTGCTGTCGGGCAAGGACCATCTGCGCGGGGTGTGGATCAACGGCGTTCCCGCATCCCTCGATCGGGATTTCAGCTGGGACACGTACCTGCCGTTCTGGGGTACGCTCGGCGCTTATGCAGGCGCGGTGATGGCTGGTCGCAACAGCATCGGTGCGCTGGTCGAGGCGGAGACGGAGGGGTTCTTCCCGGTCGATGGCGGTGCGTTCGCCGCGCTGGTCCGGCTCCACCGCGCGGACGGCAGCATCGAACGGATCGTCAGCGGGCCGGACTGGCGCGTGCGACCTTCACCGGATGCGGGTTGGACCGAACCCGGCTTCGACACCGCCGGCTGGGCCGCAGCGCAGCCGAGCGGCGCGAACGTCCGCAACGATCCACGACCGCCGGAACCGGCGATGCAGTTGCGCACCAGCTTTACCGTCGAGCGGCCGGTGGTGGCGGCGCGGCTCTACGCGACCGCGCTCGGCGCGTATGACGCGCGGATCAACGGCGCGGCGGTATCGGGTGCGATCCTCGCCCCGGAGATCAGCGTGGCGCAGGACCATGTGCTGTATCAGGTGCATGACGTGACCGACCGGATCGTGGTGGGCGAAAACGTGCTGGCCGCGCTGGTCGGCGACGGCTGGTACGCGAGTGCGTTCGGCTGGCGGATCGAGCGTTACGGCTTCGGCCCCGCCCCCCGCCGGTTTCGCGCGCAATTGCGGATCGACTATGCCGATGGTGCGAGCGCGTGGGTGACGACCGGCGCCGACTGGCGGATCGCGCCGTCTGCGATCATCACGTCCGAAATCTACGATGGGGAGAGCTACGATGCGCGGCTGGAAACACCGGGTTGGGACGTGGCGGGCTTCGACGCATCCGGCTGGGCCGCCGCCAAGGTCGGCATGGCTCCGGACACCCGCCTCGTCGCGCAGACCTCGCCCGCGCTCGAACGTATGGGTACGCGCCGCGCGCTTTCGGTTAACGAGCCGCAGCCCGGTCGCTACGTGTTCGATTTCGGCCAGAACTTCTCCGGCTGGGTACGCATCGCCGCGACCGGCGCCGCCGGCACGACGATCACCGCGCGTTTCGCGGAATTGCTTTATGCCAACGGCACCGCCGATCTTTCCAACCTGCGGCTTGCCAAGGCGACCGACCGGTTCACGCTGGCCGGCAATGGCGCCGAGGTGTTCGAGCCGCACTTCACCTACCACGGCTTCCGCTATGTCGAGGTGACGGGCTATCCCGGCGTGCCGACCGCCGACGACGTGCTCGGCATCGTCGTGCACACCGCCGCATGCGAGACGGGTGCGATGACGTTCCACGATGCACCGATGCTCCAGGCGTTCTGGAACAACGCACTGTGGAGCCAGCGCTCGAACTTCTTCGCGGTACCGACCGACTGCCCGCAGCGCGACGAGCGGATGGGCTGGATGGGCGATATCCTCGTCTTCCTCGATGCCGCCGCGTTCAACATGGAGGTCGATCCGTTCATCCGCCGCTTCCTCCTCGAAGCGCGTGCGGCACAGCGTGCGGATGGTGCGTATCCGATCGTGGTGCCGCAGCCGCAATCCTTCCCCGATGTGGTGACGGCGGGGTGGAGCGAGGCGGGCATCGTGCTGCCGTGGCTGCTGTGGCAGCGCTATGGCGACACTGCCGTCATCGACGAGAATTGGGAGGCGATGGAGCGCTGGATGGCGTTCCTCGCGCGCACCAATCCCGATCATGTCTGGCGCAACGAGCGCGGGCTGGACCTCGGCGACTGGCTGTCGGTCGACGCGATCAAGCCTGATGACGAGACCACGCCGCGTATTCTCTGCGCGACGGCATTCTGGGCGTGGGCGGCGCAGCAGATGGCTGACATGGCGGAGGCGAGCGGCCGTGCCGACGATGCCGCGCGGTATCGCGACCTGCGCACAGGAATCGGTACCGCCTTCGCCGCCGAGTTCGTTGCGGCAGACGGCACCGCCGGCAACGGCAGCCAGACCGGCCAGATCCTCGCGCTCTACATGGATCTGGTGCCCGAGCCGCTGCGCGCCGCTGCGGCACGGGTGCTTGCCGCCGACATTCGCGCACGCGGGATGAAGCTGTCGACCGGCTTCCTAGGCACGCCCTACATCCTCGACGTGCTGGCGGACGCCGGACTGCACGAGGAGGTTGCCGGGCTGCTGCTCCAGGACGGCTATCCGAGCTGGGGCTATATGGTCGCCAAGGGCGCGACGACGATGTGGGAGCGCTGGAACGGCGACACCGGCGATCTGTCGATGAACAGCTACAACCATTATGCTTTCGGCGCGGTGGTCGGCTTCTTCTATCGCCGCCTTGCCGGCATCGCACCCGCCGCACCCGGCTTTGCGCGCATCGCAGCGCGGCCGTTATGGTATCCGAAGATCGGGCGCGTCTCGGCGCGTTATCAGTCGTGCATGGGTGAGATCATCGCCGAAACCGAGGGGGATGCGAGCAGCCTCACCCGTTTCCGGCTCACCGTGCCGGCCAACACCATCGCCGAAGTCGAACTGCCCGCACGCGGGGAATGGCGCGAGGGCGGCCAGTTGCTCGGCACGCATCGCGATATTCGCGGCCTCGCCACCATCGGCAAGCTGACCCGCTTCGAGGTCGGTTCCGGCGCTTACGATTTCACGATCTACACCTGAGAGGATTTGACGTGGCTACGCTTGGACTCATCCACAATTCGCCGGTGCTGGCGCCGATCTTCAACGAGATTGCGGCGCGGGTCATGCCGGACGTCCGCATCCTGCACTTCATCGATGAAAGCACGATCAAGAACACCATCGCCGCAGGTCACCTCGAAAAGGCGACGATGCGGCAGGTGATCGGCCTGGTCGGTTCCGCGTTCAACGCCGGTTGCGACGCAGCGCTGGTCACCTGCTCCTCGATCGGGCGGGCGGTCGATATGGCGGCGGAATTGTACGAACAGCCGGTGCTGCGCGTCGATCGCGCAATGGCGGAGAAGGCGGTGGCGATGGGCAGCCGCATCGGCGTGGTGGCGACGCTTTCGACCACGCTGACGCCCACCGCCGACCTCGTCCGGCTGGTCGCGCAGGAACAGGGAAAGACGGTCGAGATCGTCGAGCATGTCTGCGACGGCGCGTTCGCGGCGGTGATGGCCGGCGACGGCGCGACGCACGACCGCATCGTCGGCGAGGCGCTGACGCAGGCGATGGCGGGCATGGACGTCATCATCCTCGCGCAGGCGTCGATGGCGCGGGTCGTCGCGGCATTGCCGGAGGGTGCGGTGGCCGCTCCTGTCCTCTCCAGCCCGGAACTCGGCATGGAGCGCGCGCGCGACGTGCTGGCGAGCCTCGCGCAAGGGAAACTTGGGTGAAGAAACGCCGCATCGTCCTCGGCTTTCTCGCCACGCTGTCGGTCATCACCTTTATCGACCGACTGGCGATCGCGGTGACGGGGCCGACGATGCAGAAGGATCTTGGCATCAGCCCGGCTGAGTGGGGCTGGGTGTTGAGCGCCTATGTGATCGCCTATGCCGTGTTCGAGGTGCCATCGGGCGCGCTGGGGGATCGGCACGGCTACCGCAAGGAATTGTCGCGGATCACCTTGTGGTGGTCGGTGTTTACCGCCGCAACCGCTTTTTGCCGCAATTTCTGGCAGTTGGCGAGCGCGCGCTTCCTGTTCGGCCTGGGCGCCGCAGGGGCGTACCCCAACATGTCGGGCGTGCTGTACCGCTGGCTGCCGGCGCGCGAGCGGGCGCGTGGACAGGGCGTGATCTGGGCGGCGAGCCGGTTCGGCGGGGCGCTCGCGCCGTTGCTGCTGGTGCCGGCGAACGTGATGTTCGGCTGGCGTGCGGTGTTCGCGATCCTCGGAGCGCTCGGCTTCGTCTGGGCGATCGCGTGGTGGCGCTGGTTCCACGACCGGCCGGCCGACCAGCCCGGCATCACGGCTGAAGAAGTCGCGGAGATCGGCAGCGATGAGGCGGCGGGCCATTCGGGTACGCCGTGGCGCAAGCTGCTGGCGCTGCCGCAATTGTGGCTGATCGCGCTGGCCTACGGCTGCTATGCGTTTGGAAGCTGGTTCTTTTTTGGCTGGTTCCCGACCTGGATGGTAAAGGGCGCCGGCTTCACCGTGGGCGAGATGGGGGTGTACGGGTCGATCCCGTTCCTGCTCGGGATCGTCGGCAATCTCGCGGGTGGCGTGCTGTGCGATCGGCTGGCCGAGCGCGTCGGCATCCGCCGGGCGTACAGCCTGATCGCGTGCGTATGCCTGACCGGCACCGCCGCATTGCTGGTGGCGATGAGCCTCGCGCAGGGCAAGGTCGCGATCATCCTGCTGGCCGGCGCGGCGTTCATGGTGATGGATCTGATGCTGCCCGCCGCCTGGGCGATGTGCATGGCGATCGGCGGCCGCTTCGGCGGCACAGCGAGCGGGGTGATGAACACTGCCGGCAATATCGGCGGTTTCATCTGTTCGGTAGCGTTCGGCTACGTGGTGGCTGCGACCGGCAACTACGCGCTGCCGCTGCAAGGCGTGGCGGCTATGGTGCTGATCGCGGCGGCTATCTTCGCGTTCATCGATTGCACCAAGGGTCTGGACCACAAGGCCACGCCGGACCTGCTCGCAAGCTGATCCGGCGCGGGCGGTTCAGGCGCCGCCGATACCGTGGATGACCTTGCCGGTGCCGCCGCAATTCGCGCAAGCCGCGTCGTCCTTGGTGCCGGTGCCGCCGCAGACCGGGCAGATATCCTCCCCTGTGCCGGGGGTGCCGGGGGCGGCGTCATCGCCGGGGTTGAGCGGTTCCTGGTTCATCGTGGCGGACCTTTCGCGGGGGGTGGTCCGTGTTCAACCCATGAACCGCCGCGCGGGTTCACTCTCTGCCGAGGCGAACCGTCTCGAAGAACCCCTCGCCGCCGATCTGGCCACCCTTCAGCACCAGTTCGAGGCCGTCGATTGCAGCATCCTCGGCGTGCGCGCGGACCAGTGGCGCGCCGCGTTCGATCGGAGCGGCCCAGGTGAGCGCGTCGATGCCGAGTTGCGCGACGCCGTGGCTCGACGTGTCGCCGCCGGCGAACAGCACGCGGCGAAGGCCGGTGCGGGCAATCACCGCGCGCGTGACGCGGCCGAGCGCGGCGCCGAGCCGGTCGCCCGCAGCGGGCGCGGTTTCTCCAAGTGGCCCCTCGGCGGAATGGATGACGCTTCGCCCGCCTGTCTCCAGCGCGGCCACGGCGGCTGCGACGAGTCGTGCCTCTTCGGACGCTTCGCCGCGCAGCATGGCCGCAACATCGACGCGGACCGGCGCGTAGCCATCGTCAACGCCGCGTGCGATCTGGCGGGCGGTAACGGGGGAGCAACTGCCGCTGACGACGAGCAGGCGATCGTGCGCTGGCGCGCGGGGTGAGGCGTGCGGCGCCTCGACCAGCCCGGCCGCCTGCCACGCCAGCACCAGCGCGCGCGTCACCCCGGAACTGCCGACTGCGAAGCGCACGCCGCGCGACAGCAGCACATCGCCGGTGGCGGCGAGATCGCGCATCGAGACGCCGTCGAACAGCACGGCATCCGCACCGGCCGCATCAAACGTCGCACCGGCCACACCCGCTTCGATGCGGTCGAGCGGGACCGAGGCGATGCGCGTGTCCGTCTGCGCGGCGAGGTGGCGGATCAGATCGGCCTCGTGCATCGGCGTGACGGGGTGGCGTGCCATCGTCGGGTGGCGGTCGATCCGGTACACGTCAGCACCGGCGGCGGCGAACAGGTTGCCGAACGCGACGTAGCGGCGCAGGTGCGGCGCACCGACGACGATCGCCGCACAGCCGCCGAACGCGGCGAGACCGATCTCCAGCGCACGGCCGATCGAGCCGGTATGCGGGCTGCTGTCGAACGTCGAGCAGGTCTTGTAATGCACCAGCGGCGCATCGCCGAGCCCGCGGTAGGTGTCGGGCAGATGCGCCGTCATCCAGTCGGGCGTGCGGCTGCGACTGTCACCGGCGATGCCGATCGCCTGTACGTGGCGGAAACGGGCGCGCAGGGCCTCGTCCGGCGTGCGCAGGAACAGCACCGCCGGCACGCCGCCTTCGGCAAGTTGTTCGAGAACGTCGGTCGAGCCGGTGAAGTCATCACCGTAGAAGGCGTAGCGCAGGGTCATCCCTGACCACCGCCAGGGTGGATGCGCTTGGCCGTTGCGCGGCGCCTCACCCGCCGAATGCCCCCAGCGCGGCGGCCAGCTCGGGCGCGTCCTTCGCGGCCTGCTCGACCGGCACGCCGGCCACCGCAGCCTCCCACGCCAGCATCAGCGCGCGCACGCCTGCCGCTGGGCCGCCGGGGTGCGCCATGATGCCGCCGCCCGCCGCGAACATGCAATCGACCGAGCCGAGCGCGGCATAGGTCGGCGCGGCCTGTTTGGCGGATTGGCCCGAGGAGAACACCGGCATGATCTCGCAGCCGGCGTGAGGCGCGTCGAACATCGGCGTCAGGCATTCGCGTGCCGAAGCGATCACGCTGTCGTTCGGCTCACAGAACTTATTGTCGATGCCGTTGACGTGGGTGTGGTCTATCCCGGCCAGCCGCCACAGCTTCTGGTACGCGACAAAGCTCATGCCGATCGCGGGCGAGCGGCCGAACATCCCCCAGCCGTTGCGGTGACCGTGGATCGGCAACTGGCTGTGCGCACGCAGCACCTTCATCGCGGGCAGGCCGATCGAGTTCATGCTCGCCATGATGCAGGTGCCGCCTTCCGCCAGCACATGATCGTGGCGGGCGAGCATCTCGTCGATCTCGCCGGTCAGGTTGGCGGCGAACATCACCTTCTTGCCGGTGCGATCGGCATGGTCGTTGATGACGCGCATCACGGCGGAGATGCGCGCGTCGAACGGGCAGTGCGGCCCGTCCGACTGCAATTCATCGTCCTTGATGAAATCGACCCCGGCCTCGACCAGCACGCGGACCTGTTCGGCGGTGGCATCGGGCGAGAGGCCAACGCTCGGCTTGATGATGGTGCCGATGATCGGACGGTCGTACACACCGGCCAGCCGGCGCGTGCCGGCGACGCCGAACTGTGGGCCTTGATAGCGGGTCAGGAATGCGGGCGGGAGTTTCAGGTCGATCAGCTTGAGGCCGGAGAACGCCTTCAGCTCGGAGAGATTGCCCGCCACCGCGGCGAGCAGGTTGGGCAGCGACGGGCCGAAGTTGGACAGCGGCCACGACAGCACCACCCGGCCTGCGTGCCGGGTCGCGTCGCCCGATTTCGGCAGGCCGGAGCCGGGCAGCGACGGTGCCGCGACCTCGCCGAGATCGACCAGTTCCTCGACGCGGGCGGCATGCGCCTCGCGCAATTCGTCGGTTTCGCCGGGGACGCGGACGAAGGTGCCGGTCGATTGCTCGCCCGCCATCGTCGCGGCGGCCTGTTCGAGCGGGAACGCGGTTTCGATCCAATAGGTGGCGTAGATGCGGGTGTCGGTCATCAGGCGATCTTGAAATAGGTGGCGGATTTTTCGGTATCGACGGTGAAGTAGGGCACGAACACGAGGTTCCGCTCCCCCACTTTGGCGCGGTACGCCTGTGTGTTCTCCGGCATCGCCTCCAGCGCGTGCGGGAGCGCGACGGTCTGCGTCTCGATTCCCGCCCACGGGTTGATGCCGACGTACATCACCGGCCCGCGCATCACGGCGGCGAGGTTCGGATTGCGGTCATCGATCGGCAGCGTGCGGAGCGGCTGCGGAATGGTGAGCGCGAGCGTGTCGCCCGCCTTCCAGCTACGCGTGACGGTCGCGAGCGTGCCGGGCGTCACCGCCTGCGGCTTGCCGTTGACGGTGAGCGTCGCGCCCTGCGTCCAGGCGGGGATGCGCAGTTTCATGCCGAAGCGACCGTCGCCGGCCTTGCGCACGGTCAGCCGCACCGTGTCGGCGGCGGGATAGTCGGTCTCCTGCACCAGTTCGACCATGCCGCCGGGGCGCTCCCAACGCAGTTCGGACGGGGTGTAGAGGTTGACCAGCACGTTGGCGTCGTCGTGGAAATAGGCGTTGAGGACGTAATCCGACACGCCCTGCACCAGCGTGCCCGAGCAGCACGGCCATTTCTGCGGGTAGTAGCGTTTCTCGCCAGCGGGGCTGTAATCCGAATAATAGGGGTAATCGCCGTCGCTGTCCGGCATCCGCGCGGCCAGCATGGTGTTGTAGAGCGTGCGCTCGAGGCCGTCGCCATAGCGCGCCTCGCCGGTGAAGCGGATCAGGTAGCGCGCCAGTTTCAGGTCGGCGAAGCTGCCGCACGGCGTTTCAAAGTGCGCCTTGGAACTGGTCAGGCTGGCGGCAAGCTTGCCCTGGTGGAGCGGCACGAACTGCTCCTCCGGCCCCCAGCCGCCGCTGGCGAAGCGCTGCGGCTCCATGAACGTATAAGCGTTGACCAGCGCCTTGCGGTATTTGTCGTCGCCGAGGTGCAGGTACGCCTGCGCGCCCGAGGCGAGCGCGATGGTGTGGCTGTAGGCGTGCTTGCCCGGCAGCACGTCCTGCCCGGCCGCGAGCGGATCGAACCACTCCTTGTCGAGCATGTAATGTTTGGCAAGCTGGCGGTACTGATCGTCGCCGGTGATGTCGGCGACGAGGAACAGGTTCTCGGGCAGGACATAGGTTTCGTCATAGGGTGGATCGAGCTTGCCGATGCGGTCACGCGAGACCGGCGAAATATAGGGCAGGCATTTCTTGATGACGATCGGCAGCAGCGTCTTCGCCTGCTCCACGCCGCTGAGCCGATAGGCGTCGATCAGGCCGACGACGTATTTGTCCATGACGTACGCCGCCCACTGTGCCTGCGCTTTCGGGCCAACATAGGGGTTCTTCGCGGTGACGAACGCCTTGCCGAATCCGTCGACCAGCGCGGCGACCTTGGCGTGGCATGCCGTGTCGCCGGTGGCGGCGCCGAGCCGGGCGAGGCCGGAGATATACTGGCCGAGCGTCAGGCCGGGGACGAAGCCGTCCTTGTCGTACCAGCCGCCCATGTCTGGACCGGGTGCCGGCATGCCGGCGTTTTCGCGGAAGACCTTGAGGACGCGATCGTTGTCGAGCGCGAGGTAGTGCGCGTGGATACGGTCAAACTGCGCCTTGAGCGGTCCGCCGGTCAGCGTGACCGCGCCGTAGGGGAATTCGTGCATCGCCTCCTTGCCGGGTGCTGCCGCCGGCGCCGCGGCGTGGGCCGCCGACGCGCCGGCGAGCGCGGTGCCGGCGGTTGCGCAGATGCCGCATTCCATCACGGCGCGGCGCGACAGCGCCAGATCGAGCATTCCACGCACCTTGTCATCCTCTTCACCTGCGGCTTGTTGGGGAGAGATAGCGGGCGGCTAATCCGAAAGCAATCGAAAGTGATACGAAGTTAAAGCTAAACCGATGGCGATACGGTCTGGCTGCTGTAGTTTAAGGTGAAAGCGGGTGACGCCGCCGGCAACGCACCCTAAACCGGTCACATGACCGGCTACCGCCACGCTCTGCAACAGCAACGCACGCTTGCGCTTGCGATTGTGCTGCTGGCGTTGTTGGCGCGGTTGCTGATCCCGACCGGCTTCATGCCGGTCGTGCAGGATGGCCGCCTGGTGATGGCGCTCTGCCCTGGTCAGGGGCCGGCGCCGATGCTGCATGCGGCGATGCCGGGCATGGACCACGCCGCCGTGTCGTCGGGTCATCCGGCCGATCACGACGGGTCGGAGCATATGAAGGACGGCCCCTGCGCCTTCTCCGGGGTATCTCTCGCTGCCACAGCGGCGGCGGACCCGGTGCTGCTCGCGCTGGCGATCCTGTTCGTCCTGACGACGGTGTTCCTGTGGCCACAATGCCCGCCTACCGCAGAAATCCGCTTCCGCTGGCCACCCAGGACCGGGCCACCGCTGCGCGCCTGACGGCGGCGGAACGCCACCGTACCGACACCACGCCCGCCCGCGCGACCTGCGCGGGCGGGCGTCCTTTCGCGTAGCCGGCGGAGCGATCCACCGGGCGATACACAGGGTTTCTGCATGTCCTATCCCCGCTTCGCCGCGAGCATCTCGCTCGTGGCCCTTGCCGCGCCGGCTTATGCCGCCGACGGCCCTACCGCCCCGCGCGACATCATCGTGACGGGCAAGCTCGACACGCCCGATCTCGACCAGCCGACCGACACCGGCAGCCGCCTTGGCCTCAGCGTGCGCGAGACGCCCGCGTCGATCGAGGTGCTGACCCAGCAGGATCTCCAGATCCGCGGACTCCGCACCTCGAAGGAGGCGTTCAACGATATCGTCGGCGCGATCGCGGGCAACGTGCCGGGCAATCCGGCGGTTATCAGCCTGCGCGGGTTTTCCGGCTCGGCGGTGTCGATCCTTCAGGACGGCGTGCGCATCTCGACCTCCACCGTCGTCACACGCGACATCAACACCTGGCATTACGACCGGATCGAGGTGCTGAAAGGCCCGGCCTCGGTGCTTTACGGCGAAGGCGCGTTGGCCGGCGTGGTCAACAAGGTGACGCGCAAGCCGGTGTTCGATGGCGATCATATGGACAGCCTGCTCAGCTTCGGCAGCTTCGATACGCTGGAAGCGGCGGCGGGGGTGAATTACAAAGTGTCCGACACGCTCGCGGTGCGCGCCGACGCCAGCTACCAGCGCAGCGACAGCCTGTACGACGTGAAGGATAACGATACGAAGTCGACGGGGCTGACCGCCTCCGCGCTGTGGAAGCCGAGCGCGGATCTGTCCGTGCTGGTCGGTGTCGATCATTTCGAGGATCGCTACGATTCGAGCTATCAGGGTGCGCCGCTGGTTGCGCTCGCCACCGCGCGCGACCCCAGCGACGCGGTCCGCACTGCAAACGGGCTGGTGCTCGACCGGGCGATGCGGCGTGAGAACTACAATCCGTACGGCGGTTACTCCGGCGCGAACGAGACGACGCTGCGCGCGCGGATCGACTGGAAGCTCGGCGGCGGGTGGTCGATCGCCAACGATGCGCAATATTACTGGGCGAAGCGGGACTTCGTGCTGAGTGGCGACCAGAACTACACCGCGCCGACGCAGGCCTTCCCCAACGGCAGCCTAGCGCGGTCGGTGCAGCGCATCTTCCACGATCAACGGTTCTGGACGGACCGGCTGGCGATGGCCAACGACAGCATGATCGCGGGGCTTCGCAACCGATTTACGCTGGGCGGGGAGTATGACCACACCTGGTTCGTCAACCCGCGCCAGCAAAGCCCGGTCGGCGCGGTCGCACCGGTCGATCCCTATGCGCCGGTGGTGGGGACTTTCCCGATAAGCGGCGTCTACACCACTACCAACGTAGTGTACCGCTCGCGCCTGAACCAGCAATCGGTGTTCGCGGAGGATGCGCTGAACCTCACCCCGCGCTGGCTGATCGTCGGCGGCGCGCGCTACGATCACATCGATCTCGATCGCTACATCACCAACCTCAACGCGGGCGGCGCTCTCACGCAGGCGCACCCGAGCTACAATCCGTTCTCATGGCGGATCGGTACGACCTGGGACGTGACCAAGGGTGTCACGCTGTACGGGCAATACACCACGGCGGTGGTGCCGGTCTCGTCGATCCTGCTCCAGTCGATCGTCAACACCAGCTACCAGCTTACCACCGGCCGCAGCGCGGAAGGTGGCGTCAAGGCGTCGTTGTGGGGCGGCCGGATCAGCGTGACCGGCGCGGGCTATTGGATCGAACAGCGCAACATCCTGACCCGCGACCCGAACGACGCCAGCCAGACGGTACAGGGCGGCCGGCAATCGTCGCGCGGGGCGGAACTGACGGTCAGCGCGAATGTCACGCCGGCGTTCCAGCTTTCCGGCGGCGCATCGTACGTGAAGGCGAAGTATGACGAACTGATCGAGGTGATCGGCACCACCCGGTTCGATCGCGCCGGCAACCGGCCGATCAACATCCCCTCGACCACGCTGAACGCGAGCGCGCTCTACACGCTCAAGCCGCTGCCGGTGACGCTCGGCGCGTTCGTGCGGCATGCGTCCGGCTTCTATACCGATACCGCCAACACGATCTTCGTGCGCGGGCATACCACACTGGATGCATCGATCAGCTATCGCATCGCACCGCAGGCGACGCTGACGGTGCGGGGCCGAAACCTCACGCAAGCGTTCTACGGGGAATATTCCGGCTACCCGGCCACCAACGTCTACATCGCCGCGCCGCGCAGTTTCGATGTCGCACTCAGCACCCATTTCTAGGAGGGACACGGACATGGCCACCCTGCCCCCCTCGCCGCTCTACCGGACGATCTGGCGCTGGCATTTCTATGCCGGGCTGATCGTGGCGCCGTTCCTGCTGATCCTCGCGGTGACGGGTTCGATCTACCTGTTCAACGACGAGATCAACGACCGGGTGTATCCCGAACAGCGCTTCGTCGCGCCGCATGCCAGCAGCGTGCCGGTCTCGACGATGCTGCGCGCCGCGCTTGCCGCTTATCCCGGCGGCGCATCGAGGATCGACATGCCGACCGCGCCGAACCGATCGGCAGTGGTGTTCGTGACGCCGACGCACGGGGCGCCCTTACGCGTCTCGGTCGATCCCGGCAGCGGGCGGGTGCTGGGCAGTCTGGTGTACGAACGCACGCTGGTCGGCTTTGCCGATACGATGCACGGATCGCTCACCATCGGCACGGTCGGTGACCGCATCGTCGAGTTGGCAGCATGCTGGGCGCTGCTGCTGATCGCATCGGGCGTCTATCTGTGGTGGCCGCGCGGGCGCACGGCGGCGGTGTTCCGCCCGCGTTTGCGCGGCACCGGGCGGGTGTTCTGGCGGGATCTGCACGCCGTAGTCGGGATTTGGACGGTCGCGTTCATCGCTTTCATGCTCGTCACCGGCCTGCCCTGGGCGGGGGTCGAGGGCGACGTGATCCAGCGCGTCAGCACCGCGGCGGGCGTGGGCTATCCGCCGTCACGTTCCACCCACAATCCGCCGAGCAGCGTACCGATGAAGCAGGCGCTTGGCGCGGCGCCGTGGACGCTCGAGACGATGCCGATGCCGATCTCCGGCGAACATGCCGGTCACGCCGGGCATGACATGGGCGCGGGCGCGTCCGACGCGGCGACGATTAGCGGAGCCGACCGCGCCGCCACCGTGTTCCGCGCGCATCACCTAAATGGCTATCGGCTGTTCCTCCCGGCCGGGCCGACCGGCGTCTACACCGCCTACACCTACCCGGATCAGCCGGAGGGACAGCGCACGCTCTATGTCGACCGGTGGAGCGGCACGCTGATTCGCGAAGTCGATTTCGCGCAGTACGGCGTGGTCGGGAAGGCGGTGGAACTGGGCGTGCAGCTGCACATGGGCAATTACTTCGGCTTGGCCAACCAGATCGTGATGCTGATCCCCTGCTTCGCAGTCATCACGCTCGTCATCAGCGGCTTTGCGATGTGGTGGAAGCGGCGCCCGGCCGGTCGCCTCGCCGCGCCGCCGCGCGTGGCCGGCGCACCGGTTGCCGGGTTGATCGCGATCATCATGGCGGCGGGGATGGTGATGCCGCTGCTCGGTGCGTCGCTGGTCGCGGTGGTGCTGATCGACCGCGCCGTCGTGCTGTTCGGGCGGAGACGCGCGTTGACCGGCGATATGGTTCGGCTAGGCAGGTGACGATGCCGCCCCCGCCCCTCCTCCGCGTAACAGGCGTCGCCAAGTCGGTGCCGGGGGGCAGGCGGCTGTTCGAGGGGCTGAACCTCGACATCGCCAGCGGCGAACTGGTCGCGATCCTTGGCGATTCCGGCGTGGGCAAATCGACCCTGCTCAACATGCTCGCCGGGTTGGACAGCGTGGACACCGGCGAGATCGCGATCGAGCAGACCGTGCTCGGCACGCTCGACGAAGCGGCGCTCACCCGGCTTCGGCGTGAACGGATCGGCTTCGTGTTCCAGGCCTTTCACATCCTGCCCTACCTCAGCCTGCGCCAGAACGTCGCGCTGCCGCTCGCGCTGGTCTCAACCGACCGCAAGGCGGTGGCGGAGCGCGCGCAGGCGATGCTGGAGCGGGTCGGCCTGGGGCCACGCGGTGATGGCTATGCGCGAGACCTGTCCGGCGGCGAATTGCAGCGCGTGGCGATCGCCCGCGCGCTGATCCACCGCCCCGCGCTGATCCTCGCCGATGAACCGACCGGCAACCTTGATGCCGAGACGGCGACGCGCATCCTGGCGCTGTTCGCGGATAGCGTGCGCGCGGGCGGCGCGGCGGCGATCCTCGTTACCCACTCCCTTGCCGCCGCCGCCATTGCCGACCGCACGCTCGTCCTCACGCCCGCCGGCTTGGTCGCGCATGGCAGGGCCTGACACGGGGTTCCTGCGGGCACGGCTCGCGCTCGGCTGGATGATTCTCGGCGAATGGCGTGCCCATCCGGCGCGGTGGCTGCTGACGGCGGTGGCGATCGCGATCGGTGTGGCGCTCGGTTTCGCGGTGCATCTCGTCAACGGCTCGGCGCTGGCGTCGTTCGAGGGGGCTCTCAACAGCGTCAACGGCGCGGCCGACGTGCAGGTCGATGCGCGCACCCCGCTCGGCTTCGACGAGCGGCTTTACCCGCGCCTGCTGGCCGCAAGCGGCGTGGCGGATGCAAGCCCGGTGGTGAAGCTCGACGCGCGGGTCGGCACGGTCCGGCTGACGCTGCTCGGGCTGGACGCGATCCGTGCCGCGCAGGTGACGCCGTCGCTGATCGGGATCGGCGGTAGCCCCGGCGACGCGTTCGCCGAGGATGCGCTGTTCCTGTCGCCAAGTGCGCGGCGCGGGTTGGCCGTGAAGACCGGCGCGCGTATCATGGTTGCGGCGAACGGGCACGACGTACCGCTGCGCGTGGCGGGATCCTTGCCCGGCGTGGCGGAGGGGCAGAATATCGGCGTGGTCGATATCGCCGTCGCACAGTGGCGGTTCGCACGGCTGGGGCGGCTCGACCGTATCGACCTCAAACGCGCCGGCGGAGCGGATGACGCCAGCCTTACCGCGCAGCTCCCCGCCAACGCGGTGCTCGGCACCGCGCAGAACGACAGCAGCCGCACCGATGCGCTGTCGCGTGCCTACCGCGTCAACCTCGACATGCTTGCGCTGGTGGCGCTTTTGACCGGCGGGTTTCTGGTGTTCTCCGCGCAGTCGCTGTCCGTGGCCCGGCGGCTACGCGCGTTTGCGCTGGTGCGCACCCTTGGGCTGCCCCGCGCCGGCATCGTCGCGACCGTCGCGGCCGAGGGTCTGGTGATCGGGCTGGTCGGTGCGGGCGCCGGGCTGGCGATCGGTTACGCGCTAGCGTGGGCGGCGCTCTCGTTACTCGGTGGCGATCTTGGCGCGGGGTATTTCGCGGGAAGCGGCGCGCATCTGGTGTTCGCACCGTGGGCGGCGGCAGGGTTCTTTGCGCTCGGGCTGGCCGCCGCGATCGGCGGCAGCGTCGTGCCGGCGCGGATCGCGGCGCGGGCCGCCCCGGCGGCGGCGTTGCGCAACACCGGCGACATGATCGACCCGCGCGCGCCGATCGCGTGGGCACCGGCGCTGGTGCTGATCGCGGGCGGTGGGGTCGCCGCGCTGTTGCCGGCAGTCGGCGGGCTGCCGCTGTTCGGCTTCCTCGCGATGGCACTGATCCTCGCCGGGGGCATCGCCGGGATGCCTTGGCTGGCGCGGGCGCTGCTCACGCCGCTGGCGCGGGGCGGAGGCAGCAACGTGCCGCTCGGCCTCGCGCTGCGCCACCTGCACGGCGCGCCGGGGCAAGCCGCGACCGCGCTGTGCGGTATCGTCGCCAGCACCGCGCTGATGATCGCGATGGCGATGATGGTGTTCAGCTTTCGTGGCGCGGTCGATACGTGGCTTGGCCAAGTGCTGTCGTCCGATCTCTACCTGCGGACCGAGGGGAGCGGCGCGCTCGACCCCGCCGCGCAGGCTAGGATCGCGCATGTCCCCGGCGTGGCCCACGCCGCATTCAGCCGTCAAATCCCGCTCTCGCTCGCCGCCGATCGGCCACCGGTGGTGCTGATCGCGCGGCCGGTCGCCAGCGGCGACGCGGACCCGAGCCTCGTCCTCATCGCCGGCTCTACCGCAGCCCCGCCCGGCGCGGTGCCGGTGTGGGTGTCGGAGCCGGCGGCGCGGCTCTACCACTGGCGCGTCGGCGATCCCGTCGTGCTGCCGTTCCGCGCACGCTTTCGCGTCGCGGGCGTGTGGCGCGACTATGCACGGCAGCAAGGCGCGATCGTGATGCGGGATGGCGATTATGCGCGCCTCACCGGCGACACGGCGCGCGACGAGGCGGCGATCATGCTGCGCCCCGGCGCGCGTGGCGATGCGGTTACCGCCGCGATACGCGTCGCCGCGCCCGGCGTGTCGGTAACCGAGCCAGCCACGCTGCGACGCTTCGCGCTGCAACTGTTCGATCGCAGCTTTGCCGTCACCTATCTGCTGGAGGCGATTGCGATCCTCGTCGGCCTCGCCGGAGTGGCCGCGACGATGTCGGCGCAGACGATCGCGCACACGCGGGAGTTCGGCATGTTGCGCCACATCGGCATCTCGCGCCGGCAGATCACTGCGATGCTGGCGAGCGAAGGCGCGCTGCTCGGCGCGATCGGCGGCATCGCCGGGATCGGGCTTGGCGCGGTGCTGGCGCAAGTGCTGATCCAGGTCATCAACCCGCAGTCGTTCAACTGGACGATGGCGACTTTGGTGCCGTGGGGGACGATCGTGGCGGTCGCGGTGGCGCTGGTGGTGGCGGCTTCGCTCACCGCGATCCTCGCCGGGCGGCGCGCCACCGCGATCGACGCGGTGCGCGCGGTGCGGGAGGATTGGTGATGCGCCTGCTCGCCCTTGCCGCCGCCGTGGCGGTCGCCACGCCCGCCGCCGCGCCGTATCCGGTGGTGCAGCCGGGCCGGGTGTTCGCCTTCCCGGCCGACCACGGCGCGCACCCGGCGTTCCGCACCGAATGGTGGTACGTCACCGGCTGGCTGCGTACGAAGGCGGGCAAGGATCTCGGGTTTCAGGTGACGTTCTTCCGCACCCGACCCGGCGTGGGCGAGGCGAACCCGAGCCGCTTCGCGCCGCGCCAGATCCTGTTCGCGCACGCCGCCCTGTCCGACCCCGCGACAGGCCGTCTGCTTCACGGCGAACGCGCCGCCCGCGCCGGCTTCGGCGTGGCGCAGGCGCGTGTGGGCGATACCGACGTGGCGCTGCGCGACTGGCGGATCGTGCGGCGACCGGACGGGCATTTCGCGACAAGCGTCGCCACGCCCGACTTCACGCTGTCGCTCGACCTCGCGCCGCGTGAGGGCGTGATGTTGCAGGGCGATCGCGGCTATAGCCGGAAGGGGCCAAAGCCCGAACAGGCGAGCTATTACTACTCGCTCCCCCACCTCGGCGTTTCCGGGCGGCTCACGCGCGGCGGCACGGCGGAGGCGGTGACGGGCAAGGCGTGGCTCGACCGCGAGTGGTCGTCCGACTATCTCGGCGGCAGCGCGACCGGGTGGGACTGGACCGGCCTCAACCTTGACGATGGCGGTGCGCTGATGGCGTTCCGCATCCGCCGCGCCGATGGCGGCACATTGTGGGCTGGCGGGTCGCTGCGCGGCAAGGACGGTACCCTCACCCGCTTCGCCCCCGGCGACGTGCGGTTTGCGCCGCTGGCCCGCTGGCGCTCGCGCCGCACCGGCGCGGTGTACCCGGTCGCGCAGCGACTGACGGTGCGACTGCCGGGCGGCGCGCGCAGCTTCACGCTGCTGCCGTTGTTCGCCGATCAGGAACTCGACGCGCGGCGCAGCGGCATGCCGGTGTATTGGGAGGGCGCGGTGCAAACCAACGGCGGGCGTGGCTATCTCGAACTGACCGGCTATGCTGATCGGCTGCGGATGTAGACCTCAGCGCGTAAGCAGATCGGCGAAGGTCAGCACGTAGAGGAAACCGGCCCACACCAGGCCGGCCACCGCCGCGATCCGCACGATCCCGCTCGCGCCCTTCAACTGCATGAACAGCAGCGCGATCAACAGCGCCTTGGCGAGCGCGATGCCCAGCCCCGCCTCGGTCTTGAACGGCAGTCCCGGCACGAAGGCATAGAGGATCGTCAGCGTCAGCAGCGCCATCAACGCCGCGAAGATGCGCAGCGGTTTGACGAGTACGTGGTGGCGTTCCTCCCGCGTCATCGCCCGGCCAGGTATAGCAAAGGGTAGAGGAATACCCACACCACATCCACGAGGTGCCAGTAGAGTGCGGTGCCCTCCGCCGTCGTCCAGCGCGCGGCGAGTTGGTCGCGCGGGATCAGCAACATTCGCGCGACGATGCCGAGGCCAATGGTCAGGTGGATCGCGTGGACGACGGTGACGGTCCAGTAGAACGCCCAGAATTCACTCGCGCCGGTCTGCGCGATCGGGAAATCGCGGCCGGGCAGCAGATGCTCGCTCACGTCCTTCCAATATTCGAAGCCCTTTACGGTGACGAAACACAGGCCAAGCGCGATCGTAGCGAAATACATCGCGCGCGCGAGCGGCACCGCGCCAATGCGTACCGCCCGCTCCGCGATCGCCATCGTCAGGCTGCTGGTGAGCAGCACGACCGTGTTGATGCTGCCGAACCACACATCAGTATGGCGCGCGCCTGCCATGAAACCAGCGGAATTCTCGATGCGGGAGACAGTGTAGAACAGGAAGATCCCGCCGAAGAACAACGTCTCCGTCGCCAGGAACATCCACACGCCGAACTGCGTGGCGACGCGCTGGCGCTCGGCATCCGCCCACGGCTTTTGCAGCGCGGTGTCGGTCACGGCGTCTGCGCCTGTTCGGTCGGCGCGGCGGAGTGCGGCGCGAAGCCTTGCGGGTGATAGCCGTAGGGCGCTTCGGTCACCACCGGCGGCGTATTAAAGTTGCCGGTCGGCGGTGGCGAGCTGGTCTGCCATTCGAGCCCGGTCGCGTCATGCGGATTGTCGTCGGCGCGCGGCCCTTTGACGAGGCTCCATGTCAAATAGAACAGCGGCCAGAGATAGGCGAACGCCAGCACCACCGCCCCGGTGGAGCTCATCACCTGCCACGGCTGAAACTCGGGCGGATATTCGTGGTAACGGCGCGGCATGCCCATGTAGCCGAGGATGAACTGCGGGAAGAACGTGAAGTTGAACCCGAAGAACATGCTCACCGCCGCGAACTTGCCCATCGTTTCCGAATACATCCGCCCGGTGATCTTCGGCCACCAGAAGTGCAGCCCGGCGAAGAACGCCGATACCGACCCACCGACCATGATGTAGTGGAAATGCGCGGTGACGAAATAGGTGTCGGTCAGCTCAACATCGACCGGCAGGCTGGCAAGGAACAGGCCGGTCAGCCCGCCCAGCGTGAACAGCCCGACGAAGCCCAACGCGTAGAGCATCGGCGTCGAGAAACGGATCTGCCCCCGGTACAGAGTGCCGGTCCAGTTGAACACCTTGATCGCGCTCGGCACCGCGATCACGAAGCTGAGCGCGGAGAAGACGAGGCTCGCGAACGGCGACTGCCCGCTGACGAACATGTGGTGGCCCCATACCATGAAGCCGATCAGCGCGATCATCAGCATCGCATAGACCATGAACTCATAGCCGAACACGCGGCGCCGCGCCTCGCAGGCGATCACCTCGCTCACCACGCCCATCGCCGGCAGGACCATGATGTAGACGGCGGGGTGGCTGTAGAACCAGAACAGGTGCTGGAACAGGATCGGGTCGCCGCCCGAGCGCGGATCGAAGATCGGCATCCCGAACGCACGTTCCGCAAAGACCAGCAGCAGCGCCATCGCCAGCACCGGCGTCGCCAGCACCATGACGAGGCTGGTGGTGTACATCGACCATGCGAACAGCGGCAGGCGCATCCACGTCATGCCCTTGGCGCGCAGCAGGTGGATGGTGGCTAGGAAGTTGATCCCAGTCGCGATCGACGAGAAGCCCGCCACGAACACCCCCGCCGCCGCCAGCAGCACATGACTGTTCGAGTACAGCGTGGAGAACGGCGTGTAGAAGGTCCAGCCGGTATCCACCCCGCCGGCAAGCAACGCGAACAAGGTCAGCAGACCACCCGACAGCCACAGATACCAGCTGAACAGGTTGAGCTTCGGATAGGCCACCTCGTCCGCGCCGATCATCAACGGCAGCAGGAAATTGCCGAGCGTGGTCGGGATCGACGGCACCAGGAAGAACCACACCATGATGACGCCGTGCAGCGTGAACACACGGTTGTAGGTGTCGGCCGACAGCAGGTCGCCCTTGGGGGTGACGAGTTCGGCCCGGATCAGCGTCGCCGCTGCGCCGCCGAGGAAAAAGAAGAAGGTGATGCCGGCGGCGTACAGCAACGCGATGCGCTTGTGATCGGTAGTGAGCAGCCACGATCGAACGGTGGTGCCGTCGGTCAGGTAGTTGCGCTCGCCGGGTTCGCGGGCGAGCAGACCGGCTTCGGGCGTCTCGGTCATGCGGGCCACTCCGGGCGCGCCGCGCGGAGAAAAGGCGAAAACAGGTCCATCACTTCACCTTGCCCGACTTCAGATACGCCACCAGCTTGACCACATCGTCTTCGCTCGCCGTGCCTTCGTAGCTCGGCATGATCGGCGCGTAGCCCGCCACCACCTGCTTCTGCGGCATCAGGATCGAGTCCCGGAGATAACCCTCGTCCGCCGTCACGAAGCCGCCGCCGGTCATCGGCACCGGACGGCCGTAGACCCCCGCAAGATTCGGCGCGCGCACCACCGCCGATCCGCCGTGGCAGCCGCTGCACCCCATCTGCACGAACAGCTTCGCGCCCTGATCGGCAAGATTGTCGCCCTGCGGCTGCGCGCTCGACCAGCGCGCGTAATCGGCCGCACTCTGCACGATGATGCCGCCGATCATGCGGCTATGGTCGGTGCCGCAATATTCGGTGCAGAACAGGTGATAGGTTCCGATCTTCGACGCCTGAAACCACGCATAGACGTAACGGCCCGGCAACACGTCCTGCTTGATGCGGAAGGCGGGCACGAAGAAGCTGTGGATCACGTCCTGGCTCGTCATCACCAGCCGCACCGGCACGCCGACCGGCACGTGCAGCGCGTTGATCTCGCGCGCGCCGTTCGGATGCTCCAGCTTCCACATCCACTGTTTGGCGACGACGTGGATCTCCATCGCGTGTTTGGGGATCTTGAACTGTTCGGTATCCAGCGCGGCGGCAAACCAGAACAGGAAGACGAATACGAACAGAGTCGCCGCCGTCCAGCCGATCTCGATTTCGCCCGACAGCTTCTCCGGCACCGGTCCTCGCGGGACGCTGGTGCCGCGCCGATACCGGAAGCTGAACAGCAGCACGAGGGTGCCGACCAGCAGCATGATCGCGACCGAAATGCCGGTCAGCATCCAGAAGATGCGGTCAACCTGCGGGGCGAGCGTGGAGGCCTGCTCCATCATGCCGGACGCCTCCGTCGAAGCAGGAACACCGCGAGCGCCGCGAGCAGCAGCACCGAGAGCGCCTGCATGCCGATCACGATCGCGTGCCCATATGGCCCATGCGCGGCAGCAAGCCCGTAGCAGAGGTGCGCGACCCGCTCGGTAAAGCTCGGCGCGGCGGTGCCGACGAGCGCGGCTTTGATCGCACCCGGGGTCAGCGCCATTTCCGGCAGGAGCGCGCGCAACCCGCCGTCCGGACCGAACACGTAGACCGAGGCATCGTGCGCGAACTGATCGTTTTCCGCATCGTAGACATAGCCGTAGCCGAGCGCCTTGGCCGCCGCCGGAGTGGCGACAGCATCGCCGAGCAGCAACGTCGTGGCGCGGGTGACGCGCGGGTCGACTGCCATCTTCTCACCCATCGCACGGGCCTCTGCGATGCCGTCCTTCGGGTCCAGGCCAACCACCGCGACGCGGTAGTCGGTGCCGGCCTGCAAGCCGGTCTGCGCCAACGCGTTCTGCGTCAGCCGCAGCCCCGGCGCGCAGATGTGGGCGCAGGTATAATCGGCGAAGATCAGCACCAGCGGATGCCCCGCCGCGACCTTGCCGAGCGTGACCGGACTTCCCGCGACATCGATGAAGCGTAGGTTTGCCGGCAGCACCGCACCGCTCGCCGGTCGCGCGACCGCGCGGGCGAGTTGATCCGGCGTCAGCGCGGCCGATGCCGGCGCGGCGACGAGTAGCAGCAGCATCGTCAGCATGCGCGCGATCATTTCGGCCACCCGCCTGCGACGACGGCGCGCTTTGCGGCATCGACTTGTGCGTCACGCTGCGGTTTGGGAGCGGGCCGCTCGGGATCGCGCGCACCGTCATGCACGTATGTCTCCACCCCCGGCGCAGGAAACGGCGTGACCGGGCGGTGCCGCACCGCGAAATCTCGATCGTAAAGCCAGCCGGCCGCGGCCACCAGCGCAAGCAGCGTCAGCGGTGCAGCGACCGCCGCGATCATCGCGCGGCGCTGCGGCACCTGCCATCCCTCGGGTGCATCGTCAGCCATGCGCGCGGCTCCGCCATGCGGTGGCAGCGGCGATCGACGCCAGTCCGGCCGCCGCCGCGAGCCACACAGCGGCCCCGCCGCCGATCCACCAGCCGTTGGTAACGAACAGCGCGACCAGCACCGCCGCGCCGGCGATGCGCTCGCCGCCACGTCCCGGCCGCACCGCCAGTACCGCAACCGGCACCGCCAGCCCCGCGATCAGCGCCACCCACACCGCCGCCGCTCCTGCCGGTGTGCTGCGCGCGACGTAGAAGCCGACGCGCGATGGCAGGTTGCCGAACCAGAGAATCACATAGCCCATGAATATCAGATAGCTGAGCCCAAGTGCGGCGGCGACCATCAGCTTCGCCATGTCAGCACGAAAGCGCGCGTCGCCACGGCCCAGCACCAGCACGAGCGCCCCGGCACCGGCAATCTGCTCGACGAACAGCATCATCCCCGCCGACGAAACGGTATGGCCGGGTACCTGGCCGAGCAGCCAGTCCATCGCCACTGGCGTAACGAACGCTGCATAGAGCGCCAGCATCACCGCCGCGAACGTGACCGAGGCACCGCCCGCCAGCCGCACGCCGGCAAAAGCAAGCAACCCGCACGCGATCACCGCGCGCGCGCCGACCAAACCCGGGTTCATCCATAACGCGAGGTGCGGCGGCAGCGGCGTCGCCATCTCCGCGAAGCCGAGGACGGCAGCGCCGACGATCACCAGCCGCGTGATCGCCGGCGGCGACAGCGCGACCGTCCACCGAGCACCCGTCACCCGACCGATCGCTGCGAGCAGGATGCCGCCGATCAGCGGTGCGCTCGCGGTGAGAAACAGCACGCGCCAAGCTGCGGCGAGGATCGACGCCACGCTCATCGCGGACGCTCCGGCAGGCGTTGCAAAGCCTTCACATAGGCGGCGATCGCCCAGCGGTCGCGCGGATCGACGCGGTCGGCATAGGAATACATCACGCCGTGGCCGTGTGTGATGACATCGACGATATAGGCCGGTGGCGCGCCGACCAGGCGGGCGGCGTGAAACGACGGGGGCTGCGGGAAACCGCGCCGCACGATCATGCCGTCGCCCCGCCCTTGGGCGCCGTGGCACTCCACGCAAAAAATCTCGTAGCGCTCCTGCCCCCGGTTCACCAACGCAGCGGTCAGCGGCTGCGGGGTCGCGAGCGCGGCGCCCCGCGCGGCCTGATCGGTCGCGATCGTGCCTTCCGGCGGCGCGGCGCGTGGCGGGCCACCCGGCCACAAGGCCTCGCTCGACTGCGGATTGCCCTTGGCCTGCTTCTGCATCGACAGATCGCATCCGCCGAGCAACAGCAGCGTGAACATCAACGCCTTCACGATGCCACCAACCGGCTATGCGTCGCGCCGGCTTGCGCCATCGCACCCAGCACGGCGGTAGCGTCGTCGGCGTCGCACGCAATGGCGAGCACGAATGCGCCCTGGCTGGCGCGCAGCATCTCATCGATGTCGAAGGCATGGTGGTGCAACCGGGTCAGCCCCGCATTGCGGAACAGCATCGCCATGCCGCCGATCGCGCCTGCCAGCGCGCCGACCTCGACCGGCGCGATGAGGAAGGCGGGCCAGCTGAACAGCGGGCGCCCACCGGAGTTGAACGGGTAAGCCCATACCGCGCTCCACACCTCCAGCGCGAACAGGGCGATCGCGCCAAGCAGCCCGACCACGATGACCGCGCCGCGCACCCCGCCCCGCCCGGCGCCGTCACCGAGCGACTCCGCGGCGTAGGGCAGCCATTCGCCGACAATCCGGCGACCGTCTGCCACCAGCCGCACGCGCGCGCGCAGATATGGACCTTCCTCCTCGAAACAGGCGAGCGCGAGCGCGGTCATGCCCGCTCCTCCGGGCCGCCCACGAAAGTAGTACTTTCGTGGGAACCCTCCTCCGCCACCAGTTTGCGCATTTCGTGCATCGACACGACCGGCAAAACCCGCGCGAATACCAGCAACAGCATCACGAACGCCGCCACCGTGCCGCCCAGGATCAGGAAATCGACAAGCGTCGGCGCATAGGTTCGCCAGAAGCTCGGCTCGTACCCGATGGACAGCGTGTTGAGGAGGATGAGGATGCGTTCCAGCCACATCCCGACCAGCACCGCGACCGCGACGCCGACCAGCACCGGCACCGAAGTCCGCAGTCGCTTCACCCAGAACACTTGTGGGGCGAGCACGTTGCCGGCCAGCATCGCCGCGTAGAGCGGCCAGTAATCGCCGGTGAATTCGTAACGGACCACGCGCACGTCCGCCGCCTCGCCGCCCCACAGCGCACCGAACCATTCGGCGGCGTAGCTCGCCCCCATCACGATCCCGGCGGCGAGGATGATCCGCGCCATCGCGTCGAAATGCGCGGGCACGATCATCGCCTCCAGCCTCATCGCACGCCGGATCACCAGCGCGATCAGCACCACCATCGCGAAGCCGGAGAACAATGCCCCGACCACGAAATACGGCGGGAACACAGCCTCGGTCCAACCCGGCATCAGGCTCGCGGCGAAATCCAGGCCGACGATCGAGTGGACCGAACACACCAACGGCACCGCCACGGCCGCCATCGTGCGGTGCAACCGCTCCTGCGCGCGCCACTGGGCAGGACTGCCCTGCCAGCCCATCGCGAGCAGGCCGTAGAACCGCCGCCAGCCGCGCTTGCCCGGCCGGTCACGCAACGTCGCGAGATCGGGCACCAAGCCGACGTAGAAGAACAGCACCGAAAACAGCAGATAGCTGAGGATCGCCCAGAAATCCCAAACCAGCGCAGACCGCCACTGCGGCCACAGCGCCATCGTATTCGGGTACGGCGCCAGCCAGTAGAAATACATCGGCCGGCCAAGGTGCAGGATCGGGAACAGCCCCGCCATCGTCACCGCGAACAGCGTCATCGCCTCAGCGAAGCGGTTGATCGAGCCACGCCATTTCTGCCGCGTCAGCAGCAGCAGGGATGAGATCAGCGTGCCGGCATTACCGATGCCGATCCACCACACGTAGTTCGCGATCGGGAAACCCCACACCACGGCGGTGTTGTTGCCCCACAGGCCCGGGCCGTAGACGAAGCTGAACCCTACCGCGAGCGCACCGATGCCGGTACCGATCGCGCAAACCGCCATCGCAATCCACCAGTTGCGACCGGGCGGGCGGTCCATCAGCGGCGCGGCGACGGTCTCGGTGACATCCTCCAGCGTCCGCAGCGACGGCAGCGTCCAGCGGCGGCCGGTGGAGAGCGTGTGCGCCTCCATCAGCCGTTCTTCCGCTTGGCGAGATAGGTCGTGCGCGGCCGCGTGCCGAGTTCCTCCAGCAGCGCATAGTGGCGCGGATCGGCACGGGCGGTGCGGATGTTCTCGTCGGCGAGCGTCCCGAAGGTGATCGCGCGCGTCGGACAGGCCGCCTGACAGGCGGTGACCGGCTCCGCGGGCGAACCACCGGCATCCGCATCATGCGTCGCGGTGGCGATACGCTGCACGCAATAGGTGCACTTCTCCATCACCCCGCGCGCGCGGACCGTGACATCCGGGTTGCGCTGCGCGGTGATCGACGCGTCCTCGGCATCGCCCCACAGCGACGCGCCGGCATAATCGAGGAAGTTGAAACGGCGCACCTTGTACGGGCAATTCGCCTCGCAGGTACGCGTGCCGACGCAGCGGTTGTAGACCTGAACGTTCAGCCCCTGCGCGTCGTGGACCGAGGCCTCGACCGGGCAGACCGGCTCGCAGGGCGCGGCCTCGCACTGCATGCACGGCACCGGCTGAAACCCTTCGCCGTGTTCGGTCTGGTAGCGGTCGACCCGCAGCCAGTGCATGTCGCGGCCGACGCTCATTTCGTGCGGACCGATCGCGGGGACGTTGTTCTCGGCCTGACAGGCGACGACGCAGGCGTTGCAGCCGATGCAGACATCGGTGTCGATCGCCATCGCCCATTGCGGCGGTGCGTTGTCCTTCGCGGCGGGATTGGGCAGCAGCGTTGGGTGCCGTTCAGGCGCGGGCATTGCAGCACCGGGCGCGAGAACGGGGAACAGCTTCTCCAGTTCGCCCGCCAGCGCGAACTGATGCTGCGTCGTCACCACGGCGATCCGTCCTTCCGCCTTGGTGATCTTCAGCGGTGCGTGCGTGTCCAGCACGAAGGCGTTGGCGCCGATCCCGTCCGCCACCGCGCCGGTGCCGTCGCGGCCATAGCCCGCCAGCAGCGTCGTCACTCCACGCGCCTGCCCGGGGACGGCGCGGGCCGGCAGCGTGACGGTGCCGCCGCGTTCGATCCGCACCATGTCACCATCCGAAACGCCGAGCGCGGCCATGTCGTCGGGATGCATCCGTGCGCTCGATCCCCACACCTCCTTGGTGAGCGGTTCGGGACATTCCTGCGCCCATGCGTTGGCGGAAAGCCGACCGTCGAACAGCGTCGGCGACGGGATGATCGAGATGCTCGCGCCCGCCCCAGGGACATCCGGCAACACCAGCTTCGCGACACCGACCGTGACCGGCGTGGCGCGTGTGTCCGGCACAACCCCCGCCGCAACCGCCTTGCGCCAGCCGTCCGGGCCGAGGCTCGCCCACTGCTCGCCGACGCGGGTGTAGCTTTGCGGGGCGGCGGCGGGATCGAGGATCAGATCGACGATATCGCTCGGGCAACGCGTATCCCATAGCGGGCGGATGAGCGGCTGGGCGATGCTGGCGGTGCCGTCGGGCGCGCGCCAGTCGTGCCAGCCCTCCAGCGCATGCGACAACGGCAGGCGCCACGTCGCGCGCGCGCTGGTCTCGTCCGGAATCCGCACTGCCGCGACGGTGAGCGGCACCTTCGCCATTGCCTCGGCAAACCGCAGCCCCGGCGGCGCGGCGTAGCACGGATTGGCATCGACCGTGATGAGCGTGTCGATCCGCCCGGCGTGCATGTCCCGCGCGAGGCCCGCCAATGCGGCGCGATGCGGTGTCGTGTCCGCGTCGACCGGCGCGATGTAGTCGATCGGCGCACCGAGCCGGCCGTTGAGCCACGCCGCGAAGGCATGCACCGCGCTCGGCTGGCGGTCCCCCGCCATCACCAGCGGCCTGCCACCGGCGCGCAACATCGCGGCGGCGGCGATCAGGGCGCGGGCAAGCTCGGGCGATACCTCCGGGCGCGGCGCGTCGGTCAGCGCCGCTTGCAGATAGTGGCACGCCAGCGCGATCTCGCGCGGGCCGGCCGGCACCCGCACATCCGCCATCGCACCGCTGATGCTGGGCGAGCTTTCGAACGCGATCATGCGCGGCATCGGCGCCGTCCGCCGCCGCTCCGACCACGCGCGGGCCTGCGCGACCTGCTCCGGGCCGGGACCAAGCGGGTCGGCATCCAGCAGCAGGATCGCATCGGCCTCCGCCAGACGCGGGCGTGCGGTGAGCCGTCGCCCGAACGCCGCCTGCGTGCCGGCCAGCGCGGCATCGTCGTCGAACGGTTCCCACCGGACGTGTCGCGTGCCCGGCAGCGCCGCCTGTAGTGCCGCGATCCGTGCGAGCATCGTCGGCGAGGTGATCCGCCCAGTCAGCAGCGCCAGCCCCTCCCCTCGCCGATGCGCGACGCGGCTGTAGATGGCCCGCGCCGCCGCGGGCCAGCTCGACGGCCCCGCCGGCCCCTCCACCGCCTTCAGTCGCTGCGGATCGTAGAGGTCGAGGATAGCAAGCTCGGTGAAGACGTCGGTCGCGCCAAGGCTTGCCGGGTGCGCGACCAGCCCCTCCAGCTTTACCGGGCGTTCGTTGACGACCAAGCCGGTCACCCCGCGCCCGTATCCCGCGAACGGCAGCGCGGTCGCATATCGGCGCACCTGCCCCGGCAACGTGCCGTCGGGCTGATCGACCAGGGGAAGGATCGTGTCGCCGGGCTTGCTGCACGCCGCCACGCTCGCCGCCGCGCCGGCGGCGAGCAGCTTGAGCAGCGCGCGCCGCCCGATCGCATCGCCGCCTACCGGTGGCCGGCCTACCGATGACATGTCGAGCAATCCGTAAGGTTGCGACCCGAGTGAACGATCCGCAGCATCGCCTTGCGCGCGGCGCTGCGGTCCGCGTCGGTGCGCCGGTCGTAGGGCGCGGACTGGAAGCGGCGATCGGCGGCGACGATCTTGCCTTCGGGCGCGCGGTGGCAATCGAGGCACCATTCCATCGTCATCGGCGCGGCCTTGCGCGTCAACGGCATGCGGCGCAAGTCGCCGTGGCACGCGGCACACGGAACGCCGTTGTTCACGTGTGCGTGGTGATCGAAATAGACGTAATCCGGCAGCTTGTTGACGCGTTGCCACGCCAGCGGCTTGCCGGTCGCCAGGCTTTCCCGGACGGGTGCGAGCATCTCGGCGTTGGTCCACAATTGCGAGTGGCACGTCATGCAGGTGTGCGTCGGCGGCACCGAGGCGACCGCACCCTTCTCGACGCCGGTGTGGCAATAGCGACAGTCGATGCCGAGCTCACCAGCGTGATGCTGGTGGCTGAACGGCACCGGCTGCTCGATAAACGCGCCCTCGTTCGTGCCCGCGTCGGTCCGCGCCACCACCGCTCCGATCAGCAGCAGCAACGCCGGCACGACCATGATCGCGGCGAGCGCGATCCGTGCCAGCGTGTTTGCACCGGGTCGGAACAACTGCGGCATCTGCCCCCTTCTTCATACCAACCTCAGCGACGCGCCAATACAGAAGTTGTTCCTTTAGCGGTACTTATCGCTAGCGCGAAATCCGATAGTAATAGGGCGCGGCCGAAAAAAGATCGGTTGCACGGGCCGCCTGCTCGAACTGCACCGTCGTATCGCCCCACCATGTCGGGTCTGGATACGCCTCGCCGGTTTCGACCAGCGCAGCCGCCGCCTTGACCAACACCGCGCAGTTGAGCCGCACATCACCGAGCGTTCGCGTGAAAGCGAGAATATGCCCAGCACGCTCGCCCGACACCTGCACCGGCTGGTAGTCGCCGTCCGCAAACAACGCCGGCGCATCACGGCGCGCGCCAAGCAGGCGGGCAACCAGTTGCAGCTTCGAGAGCGGGTCTTCCGCCGCATCGAGCACCGCCGCGCGCTCGCCGTAATCGACTGGTCGCCGGTTATCGGGATCTACCAGGCTGAGATCTTCCAGTTCGGAACCCTGATAGCAGTCCGGCACGCCTGGCACCGTGTTGCGCAGCACCGCGAGCGCGAGACTGTTGGCGGTCGCCGCCGGCGCAGTTCGGCGCACGAATGCCGTCATGTCGTCGACAAAGCTCGCATCGACGAGCAACGCGTCAACGAGGCCGTTACACTGTTCCTCATACGCCTCGTCGGGCGCTTCCCACGACGAACGCAGTTTCGCCTCACGCAGCGCCTTGGTCTGCCACGCCTTGATGCGGTCGCCGAAATCACCGCCGGGGCCGGACATTGGCCACGCCCCGAACAGGGTCTGGAACAAGACATAGCGGTCGCCAGCGTCGACTTCGGGAGCGAGCGGCGTGGACAGTCCTGCCCAACGCGCGACATGCTCCTCCCACAGATCGGAAATGCCGCTCAACACCGCCAGCCGCGCGCGGACATCTTCGCCGCGCTTGTGATCGTGCGTGGCGGTCGCCAGCATCGCATGCGGGAAATCCGCAAGGCGAACCGCCATGGCCGCATGGAAAGCTTCGGTGTCGAGCGCGAAATGCTCCGGCGCGAAGCCGACGTCGTTGGTGGAGAGCAGCACGCCGTGACGATAGAAAGCGGTATCCTCGACCGCTTTGGCCGCGATCGGCGCGGAAAGCTGCTGGAAGCGCCGGACGGCTTCGGCAGCGAGCGCCGCGTCACCTGGGCCGCGACCTGCCAGCCACTCGACGATATACCGCACGATCTCCGCCTCTCCCGGCGGGCAGAACGCCGCGCTGTCGGCAAGTGCGCGGTCGAGCACCGCACCATCGCTTGCAGGACCGTGATTCCCGAGACCGTAGCTGCGATAGACCGGGAAGACCCACAGCAACCGCTCGATCGCACGGCGCAGCATTCCCGAAGTCACCGCCTCGAACGCGGTGTGTGACCGTGCGGCCGAGTCCGCCAGCGCCGCGAAAGCCGCGACGCACGCATCGGTCTGCGCGGTGAAGTTCCAGCCGAGCAATTGCTGGCGGGCGGTCAATGCTTCCTGGGTGAAATCCGCCGGCCGCCCGCTGATCTGCTGCCACAGCGCACCAAGCGGTGCCGCGCCTTCCGGTGCATGCAGGACGCCGGTGACCTCCCGCATGAAGTCGTACCCGCTGGTGCCATCGGTCTGCCAATCGGTCGCCAGCGGCTCATCTCCGGCAAGGATCTTTTCGATGACGATGTAGCAGCGCCGATCCGCGCCGCCGATCGCGTCGAACCGTTCGCGCAGGCTGCGACAATAACCGGCAGGATCGGCGAGACCATCGACGTGGTCGACGCGGACACCATCGATCAGGCCCTGTTCGTACAGCGCGAAATACAGCGCGTGGGTGGCATCGAAAACCTCAGGCTCCTCGACGCGGACGCCAGCGAGATCATTGACGGTGAAAAAGCGTCGCCAGTTGAGTTCGTCGTTCGCGGTTCGCCATGAGGCGAGCCGGTAATGCTGCGCCTCGACCAGCGCGCGCAGATCTACTTCGGCAGCTACGTCGGGGCGCAGCGGTGGCCCCTCGCTTCCGTAGAGTTCGAGGCGACCATCGACCAGCCGAAGGTCGCCCGCAGCGATTACCTCGCCCAGCGGCGCGCCGAGGATCGGCAACAACAGCGGCCGGTCCCAGTCGACATCGAACCAGCGCGCGTAACGGCTCCCGGCGCCGTTGCGGAGAACGTCGTTCCAGTACGCGTTCTCACCGCCCGCCACGCCCATGTGATTGGGGACGATATCGATGATAACGCCCATGCCGCGCGCATGCAGCGCCCCGACAAGGCTGCGGAAGCCGTCTTCGCCGCCGAGTTCGGGGTTGATGCGGGTGGGATCGATGACGTCGTAGCCGTGCGGCGATCCCGAAACGGCCGCCGTGATCGGCGAGGCGTAGACATGGCTAATACCCAGCCGATCGAGATACGGCACGATCGCCTCCGCCGCCGCGAAGGTAAAGTCGCGGTTGAACTGTAGGCGGTACGTCGCCCGGGGCGGGAAAGCGGTCATGCGTTTGGCTCCAGCCAGGCAGCGAAGCTCGCCGGGGCACCCGGCGCGCCGAGTGAGTACCACGGCGCGGCGTCGCGGACATCGACCGCCGCGTCGCCGAGATTGAGCGCGACGGTAAGGACCGTACCGTCGCCAAGCGTCCACGCCGCTTCTACCGCCCCGTGCCCGAGTACGCGCGCGCCTTGTGCGGTGCTGCCACGCAGGCGCGGGACGATCTCGGTATGGCGCAGCGCCAGCAGGTCGCGGTACAGGCCGCGCCAGTTTTCGGCATCCTCGCCCGGCACTGGCCGTGAGTTCTCCAGCGTCGCCTTCGCGTTGGGGTCGGGGATCTTCGCGCGCGCGTCTTCGGATGCGAACGCGGCGAAGTGCGCGAATTCCTTGCGGCGGCCTTCCCGCACGATGTCGGCAAGCTCGTCGTGGAAATCGGTGAAGAAGAAGAACGGCGTGCGTGATCCGGTCTCATCGCCCATGAACAGCAAGGGGATTTGCGGTGAAAGCAGCAGCAGCGCAGTCGCAGCGCGCAGTCGCTCCGGCACGACCAGCGTCGTCAGCCGCTCACCGAGCGCGCGGTTGCCGACCTGATCGTGGTTCTGCAGGAACGACACGAACGCCGTCGGCGGCAGGTGCCCGCTCGGCTTGCCGCGCGGCCGCCCTTCCTGATGCGCCATGCCTTCACCCTGGTAGATGAAACCCTCGCCGAGGCAGCGCGCCAGCTTTGCCGTCGAGTCCTCGGAGAAAGCAGCGTAATAACCCTCACTTTCACCGGTGAGCAGGACGTGCAGCACGTTGTGGAAATCGTCGTTCCACTGCGCATCGTACTTGCCGCCGGTCAGCCGATCGGCGTCGTTCTCCTCGTTTTCGAGGATCAGATGCACCGGCCGTTCGGGAACGGCGGCGCGGATGTCCGCTGCCAGTGCGTCGAGGAACATGGGATTGTCGATCGCGTGCACCGCGTCGAAGCGCAGCCCGTCGAAACCGTAGTCCGCGATCCACATCAGCGCATTCTCACGGAAATACGCAGCCACCTCCGGCCGGTCGACCGCAACCGCGCCGCCCCACGGCGTATCGCGCGCATGGAAGAAGCCGCCGGCATAGGCACCGAGGTAGTTTCCGTCCGGACCGAAGTGATTGTACACAACGTCGAGCAGGATCATCATGCCGAAATCATGTGCCCGCTCGACCAGTGCGCGCAGTTCCTGCGGCGACCCGTAAGCCTCGGCCGGCGCGAACGGGAGCACACCGTCATAGCCCCAATTGCGCGTACCGGCGAATGCGCCGATCGGCATCAGTTCGACCGCAGTAATGCCGAGTTCGGCCATCGCCGGCAGCGCGTCGGCAACGCCGGTAAAGCCGCCGAGCGCGCCGACATGAACCTCCTGAATCACCGCCTCTTCCCACGGGCGACCGCGCCATTCGTCGGCCGAACGGACCAGCGGCGGAACGACGACGCTCCAGCCATGCACGCCCCCCGCCTGCAAGCGCGACGCCGGATCGGGTACCGCCAGGTCCGCATCGAGCCGGAAGCGATAGCGGGTCCCGGCCGGTGCCGCCGCATGCACGGTGAACCAGCCGCCGGCTCCCGTCATCGCCAGCGTCTCGCCGCCGTCGATCTCCAGCGTCACGGCAGTACGATCGGGCGCCCACAGGCGGAACAGCGTGCGCCCGTCGGCTTCGACCTGAGGCCCCCACATCGTCATTCTCCGGTCTGCTCCGCGATCCAGCGGATCAACACCGCAGCGTGCGGTTGCACCTCGTAGCTGTCCCCGACCGCAAACGGTTCGAGATCAGGCTGTGCGCTGTCAATCAGCACCTCACGGTCGGCGGACGGAGCCGGTAACGTAAAGGTAATGGCGTCGTCGCTCGCGTTCATCAGCATGGTGATCGCCTCGATCCGGCCGTCGTCGAGCGCGATCGCACGGCGCATTGCGAGCGCGCGGCCCTCCGGATTGTCCCAATCTTCGGACGATAGCGTCTCGCCGCGCTCGTCCCACCACTCGATATCGTTCAGTCCGTTACCCGGCGAATCCTCTCCATAGAGGAAGTTCGCCGAGCGCAGCACCGAATGTTCCTTGCGCAGCGCGATCAGACGCGACGTGAACCGGTAGAGCGACTGGCCCTCCGGGCTGTCCGCCTGCTGCCAGTTGATCCAGCTGATCTCGTTATCCTGGCAGTACGCGTTGTTGTTGCCGCCCTGCGAGCGCCCGAACTCGTCGCCCGCCACGATCATCGGCGTGCCGAGCGCTGCCATCAGGCTGACCATCATCGAACGCTGCACGGTGCCACGCGTCTTGAGGATGCCCTCGTCGTCGGTCGGCCCTTCCACACCCCAGTTGCGTGAGATGTTATTGTCGTGGCCGTCGTTGTTGTTCTCGCCATTCGCCTCGTTGTGGCGCTCCTCGTAGGAGACCACGTCGGTCAGCGTGAAGCCGTCATGGCTGGTGAGGAAATTGACGCTTGCCCACGGCCGACGGGCGCGCCGGTCGAACAGATCGCCCGATCCGGACAGCCGCGCGGCGAGATCGCCACGCTTGCCGGGATCGCCCCGCCAGTAGCCGCGCACGGTGTCACGATACTTGTCGTTCCATTCGGCGAAACCGGGCGGGAAATTGCCGAGCTGATAGCCACCCATGCCGACATCCCACGGCTCGGTGATGAGCTTCAGCCGACCCAGGATCGGGTCCTGCCGCAACACGTCGAAGAAGCCGGCATCGGGGTTGAAGCCGGTGTCCGTCCGCCCAAGCGTAAGGCCGAGGTCAAAGCGGAAGCCGTCGATCCCGAACGAGGTTGCCCAGTACCGCAGCGAATCCGCCACCATCTGGATGACGCGGGCGTGTGTCAGCTTGAAGGTGTTGCCGGTGCCGGTGTCGTTGATGCAATAGCGCGGCTGGTCCGGCACGAGCCGGTAATAGGTCGCGTTGTCGAGGCCACGCCACGACAAGGTCGGCCCGAGCTCGCTGCCCTCGCAGCTATGGTTGTAGACCACGTCGAGGATCACCTCGATGCCGGCATTGTGGAGCCGTCGTACTGCCACGCGCAGTTCGTCATGCGTGTCGCTGGAGAAATAGCTCTGCTCCGGCGCGAAGAAGCCGAGCGTGTTGTAGCCCCAGTAGTTGCGCAGCCCACGCTCCTGCAGGAAGCGATCCTGCGTAAAGGTGTGGATCGGCAGCAACTCCAGCGCCGTGACGCCAAGGCGCTTCAGGTGATCGATCACGCGCGGATGCGCCAGCGCCGCGAAGGTACCCCGCTCGCGCGGCGGCACCAGATCGAGCAGCTTGGTCAGGCCCTTGGCGTGCGCCTCGTAAATGACGGTTTCGGACCACGGCGTGTTCGGACGCCGGTCCTGCGACCAGTCGAACACGTCGTGCGTGACGACGGCTTTCGGCATTGCCGGCGCACTATCGCGCTTGTCGAAGCTGAGATCGGCACGACGACCGCGCACCGGGTAGCCGTGCAGCACGTCGCTCCACTTGATGTTGCCGGACAGACGGCGCGCATAGGGATCGAGCAACAGCTTGTTGGGGTTGAACCGGTGCCCTTCCTCAGGCGCGTAGCGGCCATAGGCGCGGTAGCCGTATAGTAGCCCCGGGCGCGCATCCGGCAGGTAACCGTGCCAGACTTCATCGGTCCACTCGGGCAATTCGTAGCGGGCGATTTCACGCTTGCCGGTCGGCTCGAACACGCACAATTCGATCTTCTCTGCGTGGGCGGAGAAGATCGCGAAGTTGACGCCTAAACCGTCGAAGCTTGCGCCCAGAGGATAGGGCGAGCCGCCTTCTAAGCGGTCAGGGTGTGGGCGCAAAAGATTCTCCCTAAGGAAACGGGATGAGATTGACTAAAGAGAAACCCGCACGAGCGCGGGTGCTGTTCAGCGAACGGGGGTGACGGGCTTCACCTTACGGCGGGTTTGCTTCTTGGCAGCCGGCGTCGCGCGCGCCGTGGCGGGGTCGGTGATCGCCTCGACATCCGGCGGCACCGGTGCGGGCTCCGGATTCTGGAACTCCGGCTCTGCACCCGCAGCAGGCGTCGCCGCTTCCGGATCGGCGGCTTCGCTCTCCGAGGCGGGCGTGATCGTAGCAGAAGCTTCGTCCGTGCCGATCTCGGATTCAGCACGATTCCAGTGTTGCTCGGACTGCCCCTCGGGCATGCCCTCTTCAAGCCAGATCGCGTGTGCGCGTTGGCGAACCTGCGATTCCCGGTCCTGTTGCATGTCGCTTTCCCCCTTACTCAGCTAAAGCGGTTCGATCGTAGCAATGCTTTAAGGCGCATAAGGATGCGTGCCTTAACCTGTGCAATGCTGATTTTTCTGCGGTTGCCATAGCGCCCGTGCGCTTCGATACAAACGCCTTTGAAGCGATTGGTGAAGCGATGAAATACGACGTTGCGATTGTCGGAGCGGGCGCTGCGGGTATCGCCGCCGCCCGCGCGCTGGTTGGGCAGCACCGGTCCGTCATCGTGCTGGAAGCGAGCAGCCGGGTCGGCGGGCGCGGCTGCACAACGGAGTTGGCTGGAATGGCGCTCGATCTCGGCTGCGGCTGGCTGCACTCGGCCGACCGCAACCCGCTCGTCGCAGTTGGGGAGGCAGCAGGCTTCACGATCGTGCGCGGCGCCTCCGCTTGGGGTGAGCAATGGCGCGGCCTCGGCTTCAGCGCGCAGGAGAAAGCCGCCGCCGGCGCCGCCTGGGACGCTCTGGAACGACGGTTGCACGATGCTCCACCCGCCAGCGACCGCGCCTCCGATGCGCTGGCGCCCGCCGGCGGATGGAACGATTTCTGCCGTGCACTCAGCGGCTACATGAACGGTGCCGACCTCGACCGGCTCTCGGTTGCGGACTTCCTTGCCTATGACGATGCGGCAACCGAGAACAACTGGCGGGTACGCGAAGGCTACGGCACGTTGCTCGCCGCGAGCCTGCCGCAAGTCGACCTGCGGCTGGCTACGCCGGTACGCGGAATTGCGCTCGATGGTCGCGACGTTCGGCTCGATACCGGGCGCGGGACCGTCATCGCGCAATCGGTGATCGTCACCGTTTCGACCAACCTGCTCGCGAGCGGCGGCATCGCATTTGGTACATCGGCGACCGATCATCTTCACGCCGCAAGCCAGCTCCCGCTCGGCCTTGCCGACAAGCTGTATCTTGAGCTGCTCGACCCGGACGCGTTCGAGGCAGAGACGCATTTGATCGGCAACCCGCGCGATCCCAACACCGGCAGTTATTATATCCGCCCGTTTGGGATGCCGGTGATCGAGGCGTTCTACGGCGGCCCGGGTGCGGACATGCTCGAACGCGCCGGCATTGCCGATGCCGCGCGCTTCGCAATCGATGAACTCGCCGCGTTGCTCGGCAGTGACGTGCGAGCGAAACTGCGGCCGCTTGGCGGATCACAATGGTGCCGCACGGATTGGATCAACGGCTCCTATAGCCACGCGCTGCCCGGGCAGGCCGGTGCGCGCGCGATCCTTGCGCGGCCGATCGACCAGCGCATCTTTTTCGCGGGCGAGGCGACGCACACGACGGACTTCTCGACCGCGCATGGGGCTTGGCAAAGTGGCATTCGCGCTGCGACCGAGGTGATCGATAGCCTGCCCTGAACCTGTTCAGGCAGGCGAACGCCCTGCGGCATAGATCGCATCCAGCACGCGCGCGCTCGCCGCGAAGGTTTCGGCCGAGGAATCGAACCTGTTCGACCGCGCCAGCGCTTCCGCCCAAGCCACCGCCGCGCGACCACCCCATGCGTCGCCCGGCCCTGACAATGCCGTTCGGGCGGTACCGTCGAAACGCTCGGCGGTGAGGTCGTAGAAAGAACCGTCGACGTTGCGCAGCGCTGCCCCACCATCGGTGCCGTAGAACGCAGCCTCGATCACGGCGTCACGCCCGGCGTGGAGCCGCCACGAACAGGCGAGCCGTACCGAAACGCCGCCGGCGGTAAACGCGGCCACCGCATAATCCTCGACCAGCCCGGCCTTGAGCGGCGCGGCGGCGGACAGCAATGTGGCGCTGACGTCCGTCACGTCTGGAAAGCCGAGCGCCCACAGGGCAAGATCGACCAGATGCACGCCAAGATCGACGACGCATCCGCCCCCCGACTGCGCCGGATCGTAGAACCACGGCTTGTCCGGGCCATAGGCATTGTGAAACGTCAGATCGACCGCGAACACCTTGCCCAGCCCGCCGCCTGCCACCATCGGCGCGATCGCGCGCATCGCGTCGGTGTGGCGGTAGGACAGATCGACGCCGAGCAGCCGGTCTGCCTTGCGTGCTGCATCGATAACACTCTGCGTCTCGGCGAGATTGCGACCGAGCGGTTTCTGGCAGAACACCGCTACGCCGGCTTCGAGCGCCTGCACCGATTGCGCCGCGTGCAGCGCGCTCGGCGTGGCGATCACCACGCCGTCCAAGTCGAGCGCGAACATCTCCTCCAGCGACCGCACCCGCACCGCGTCGGGGGCGAGCACCGCCGCATCCGCCACGCAGTCGGCGGACGGGTCGCAGATTGCCACAGCCGTGGCCAGCCCGGTGTCGAGCATCGCTGCCATGCGGTGTCGCCCGATCCAGCCGGTCCCGAGGAAACCGAGCCGTTTCATAGCAGCACCAGCGCCTTGACGAACCCTTCGGGCTTGTCGCGCGTCGCGTTGAGCGCCTCGCCGAGCCGTTCAAGCGGATAGGTGTGCGAATACAGCCGGGCCGGGTCGAGCCGGCCGCTCGCGATCGCCTCGACCGCCTCCTCCACACCGCGCCGCTGCACCGCCGGATCACGCTCGTGCGCGTTGATGACGTCGATGCCCTTCCAGTTCCACATCTGCATACTGACCTGACGCGGCCCATCCTGATGATAGCCGGCGATCACCAGCCGCCCGCCAAAGCCGACCAGTTCGCCCGAAAGATCGAGCGGCCATTGCTTGCCCACGCATTCGATCACGCGTTCGCAACCCTTGCCGTCGGTCAGCGCCCGCACCTGTTCGATGATGCGGTAGTGGTCGTCCATGACGATCGTTTCGGCCGCGCCGTAATGCCGCGCCAGATCGAGCGACTCCGCCCGGCGCGAGATCGCGATGACACGCGCGCCAGCCTCGCTCGCCAGCCGCGTCAGCACCGCGCCGAGGAAGCCGATGCCGACGATCGCCACCGTATCGCCAGCGCGGATGTCGCTGCGGCGGAAGATGTTGAACGCACAACCCAGCGGCTCGCCCGGAAACGGCTGACCGGCGAGGCTGTCGGGCAGCTTCACCACCATTTCAGCCTTGGCCACGTCCGCCTCGGCGAAGCTGCGGTACGACAGCGCCGCCACGCGGTCCCCCGGTGCGAGGCCGTCGATGCCCTCACCCACCGCATCAATCACGCCCCAGCCCTCATGGCCGAGGCCACCGGGTGCACCGGGATATTCCGTCCACGGGTTGCCGCCCCAGGGATCGAGGTTCGAAGCGCACACGCCGCAACCTTCGATCCGCAACCGCACCTCGCCCGCGCCGGGTTCGGGCACCACAACGTCATCGACCCGGATCTCGCCGGGGGCGGCCAGAATGGCTGCGCGCATCACTTCGCAATCTCGTTAAGCCGCATCGGCGCCGGTGTCTTTCGAATTGGGGTAAACGTGGAGGCGTATTGTGCGCTAAATCGGCCAGCCGTTAGCCAGGCGTAAGGCGCCGTCATCGCGACATCGTTCCTCAAGCAGGATCGGCGAGAAACGCCTCGAGCGCCGTATACGCTGCGTCGTCTGGCATCTGCTCGGGCGGATGTTTGCAGAAATACGCTGCCGCCGGCAACACCGGTCCGGCCAACCCGCGATCCCGCGCGAGCTTGGCACAGCGAATCATGTCGATCGCCACGCCTGCGGAATTGGGGCTGTCCTCGACCGACAAGCGCAATTCAAGGTTCATCGGCACGCCGCCGAACATCTGCCCCTCCATCCGGAGGAAGCAAACCTTGTTGTCGTTCTGCCATGCAACGTAATCGCTCGGGCCGACATGAATGTTCTCGTCCTCGAGCCGGGCGGCGGCGACCGACTGCACCGCCTCGGTCTTTGACTCCTTCTTCGACTTCAGGCGCGAGCGTTCGAGCATGTTGAGGAAGTCGGTGTTGCCGCCAGTGTTGAGCTGATACGTGCGATCGAGTTGCACACCGCGTTTGTTGAACAGATCGGTGAGCACGCGGTGCACGATCGTCGCGCCGAGCTGAGCCTTGATATCGTCGCCGATGATCGGAACGCCGGCAGCGCGGAAGCGCTCGGCCCAGACCGGGTCCGATGCGATAAACACGGGGATGTTGTTGACGAACGCGACACCGGCTTCGAGCGCACATTCAGCGTAGAACTCGGTGGCCGCCTGCGACCCGACTGGCAGATAGTTCATCAGCACGTCGGTCTTGGATGCACGAAGCGCCTCGACCACGGCCTCGCGGTCCGTTTCCGCTGCATCGGCAACGCGGAACGACCGGTCTTCGGGATAGTCGCCCATATGATCGGCCACCCCGTCCAATACGCGCCCCATCTGCACGATCGTGCCGGTCGCCGTAACTTCGGGCGCGAAGACCGTCGTGCAGTTCGGCTTGGCGAAGATCGCCTCCGCCACGTCCTTGCCGACCTTCCGCGTATCGATATCCCACGCAGCCACAACGCGGATGTCGCTCGCCTCGTAGCCGCCGAGTTCGCGGTGCATCAGGCCGATCGTGTCATTCGACCCGGCGCGATAATGCTCCAGCCCCTGAACGAGTGAACTCGCGCAGTTGCCGATGCCGACGATGGCGACGTTGATGCCGCGCTGATGGGGGGAAAGCATTAGGCGACGCTCCGTTCGGCGGCGAGGCGCTCGTCGCGGTTGAAGTTTAAGGGGGAGAGTTCGGGCAATTCGATCGCATGTTCGGCGACCGGCTGCGGTGCGGCTACAGCCGGCGAAACGCTGGCGCCCGGAGCGTAACGGTCGATCATCCACGCGCAAAATTCGGCAAACGCCTGCGGGTCCTGCGCGGGGCTGGTGTGATGCGGCGCGAGGCCGAGGTGCGCTGGCGTGAAGCAGAAGGTGACGGTCACGTCAAAATCGGCGAGCGCCTCCATCTGCCGGTCGAACCAGCCGATCGCATCGGGGCGGAAACTGTCCGCCCACGACAGGCCGGTGCGGATGCGGCGTGTACCGAGCCGCTTCATCCACGCCACCGCCTCGTCCAAGCGCGGATCGTTATAGTGGAACCACTGCATCAGCCCGATCTCGGCGGCGTGCTTCGCGTATACGTCGAGTGCAGGCTTGGGGGTGCCATCCTCGCGGATCAAACCGAGATAGAAATGGCGATAGTAAGACGATCCCTCCGCCTCGCGGTGGCGGGTCTCCGCGCCCCAGCTACGCGGCAGGTCGAACAACGAGTACCAGAACACCCGCGGCGCGATCCCTTCGAGCAGTTGGACGGTACGTTCCAGACCGAACGCCTGCACCTCCTCCGCACCGAAGGAGCTGACGCCGACTTCGGTGACCCAGACCGGCTTGTCGGTGACGGCGCGGATCTCGTCGATCTTCTCCGGCCACGCGCTGAGGGGCCACAGGTTCCAGTCGAGCGGAAAGCCGTGCACCGCCACCGCGTCGACCGCGTCGAGTGCGCCGTATTCCTGCATCCGCCCGAGCCAGTGCGGGTCGATCGGCGACATGCCGCCCAGCACGCGCGTGACGGCGGGATTGATCGCGTGGATCGCGTTGCCTGCACGGGAGACATGCTCGGCAAAGCGCGACCAGTCCGGGTCGAGCGTCGGGTCCCAATGCGATTTGTTGTTGGGCTCGTTCCAAAGCATTGCGGCTTCGATCATGCGGGGTTCCTCGACGGATACGCCGCCATCGGCCCGTCCTGCCACTCTCCGAACGGCACCGGCGCGACGCGGCAGATATAGACTTCGGATTCGGGCTGCGCTTCGATCGTGAAACCGGCGGCGCGGAGCATCGCCTGACTGCATGCCGCATTGGCCGCCCACCAGTTGGTCCAGTCCCCGGCGTACTGCCGTTCGATGAAGTGCATCTTGGGATAACCGGGATCGGTGAAATAGGCCGGCGCATCGAACGTGCCGGGCACGTGGAACGGGTGATCCTCGGGCACGTCGTACACCGCATCGCCACCCTGCTGCATCGTCTGGAACAGGAGGAGATCGCCCGCGACATGCTCACGGATCAGGTCGAGCGCGAGCAGCGGGTGGCGAAGGTGATACAGCACGCCCATGAAGATCACGAGATCGAACCGCTCGCCCAGTTCGGCGACGCGGTACACGTCCAGCTGGCGAAACTCGATGCCGCTGACGCCGAGCGCATCGGCGGCAAGCCGCGCCTGCGCGAGATAGCGCGCGTCGCTGTCGATACCGACCACCCTGTCGGCGCCGCGCCGTGCCATCTCGATCGCGTAGAAGCCGGCGTTGCAGCCGATGTCGAGTACGGTCTTGCCGGTAAGGTCGGCCGGCAGTGCCGAGGCAAATCGGTCGAACTTGAAACGCGGGTAATCGCCGAGGAAATGATCGGGAGCGGTCCAGAGCCCGTCGCCCAGATCCATGTTGTGAAACCACGGCGCCAGCGCCTCGACCCGCTCGCGCAGGCTCGCGTCATCCCTTGCACTCATGCCACCACCTCGTTGATTGACAGCACCCGCGCACCCCAGTCGCCGATCGCGACCCGGCTGACCGAGGCGGGATCGACATCGAAGTTGAGCGCGTTGCCGAGCGGCAGGCCAAGCCAGCCGGCCAGCGCGGCGCGGATGACGTCACAGTGACTGACCAGCGCGATCGCCTCGCCCGAATGCGCGAGCGCGATCGTGCGGGCGAAATCGGTCACGCGCGCTTGCACCGCCGTCATACTCTCGCCGGCGGGCGTTTGCGCCTCGCCGCGTGCGGTATTCCACGCCCCCCACTCCTCGTCGGCGGCGAGCGCTTCGAACGCCTTGCCGGTCCACGCGCCAAAGTCGATCTCATCCAAGGCAGCGTCGATGCGAACGCCTAATCCCCGTCCCGCCACGATCTCCTGCGCCGTCTCACGCGCGCGTTGCACCGGGCTCGACCACACGCCGGCGAACCGCCGCGCGCTGAGTGCTGCCGCCAGCCGCCGCGCCTGACCGCGCCCGTCATCGCTGAGCGGGATGCCGGGCGTGCGCCCTGACAGAATATGGCCGAGGTGATCGTGCGGCGCGTGCCGGATCAGATACAGGGTGGCAGTCACGCAGGCTCCCGTAAACGCCCGCCATGGCGCGGACTGGATCGTTACGAAGGTGGAACCCATCCGCAGCTTCTAAGTTCCTCCTTCATGTCGCTTTTGTGTCCGACACGTGGAACTTAGAAGAAGAAGAAGCATTGTCGTTGCTATAGCGTAACACCTGCTTCTTAGGGGGAACAGCGTATGACTGGCAAATTGTATCGAGACGAACACCTGATGTTATTGATCTCGATCAATATGCCCGATCTGATTACGACTGGTTTGGTTACGTGCGAGGTGTCAGCATGAGCGAGACTGTCCTCGTCACCGGCGGCGCCGGGTTTATCGGTCGCTTCGTCTGCGATGAATTGCTGCGTCGGGGTAATACCGTGCGCGTTCTCGATGCGCTGATCCCGCAGGTGCATGGCGACGGCGCGCGGCCCGAGCAGCTTTCCGATGACGTCGAACTGATTAACGCAGACGTGCGCGACGGCGATGCGGTCGCCCGCGCGCTGAACGGCGTGGACAGCGTGATCCACCTCGCGGCCGAAGTCGGCGTCGGGCAGTCGATGTATGAGGTCGAGCGCTACACCAGCGTCAACGATGTCGGCACAGCCGTGCTGTTCGAGCGGTTGATCGACAATCCGGTGCGTCGCGTCGTCACCGCCTCGTCGATGTCGATCTACGGTGAGGGGCTGTACCGCGATGCGGATGGCGCGATCATCGAGAATGCGGAGCGCGGCTTGGTCCGCGACGGCCAGGCGAACTGGGAGCCGGTCGACGCGCAGGGCCGTCCGCTCACGCCGATGGCAACGCCCGAGTGGAAGCGCCCCAGCCTCGCCTCGATCTACGCGCTGAACAAATACGTGCAGGAACGTACCACCCATATCATGGGCGCGCCCTATGGCATCGAGAGCGTGTGTCTGCGACTGTTCAACGTCTATGGCCCGGGTCAGGCGCTGTCGAACCCCTACACCGGCGTGCTGGCGATCTTCGCGGCGCGGCTGCTCAATGGCCAGCGCCCGATGATCTTCGAGGATGGCGAGCAGCGTCGCGATTTCGTACACGTCACCGACGTGGCGCGTGCGTTCGCCGATGCGCTGGTCGACGGCAAAGCGGTCGGCAAGACGTTCAACATCGGTTCGGGCCAGGATCGTTCGGTGACGCAAGTGGCCGAGGCGCTGGCGCGCGCGATGGGCAAGAACGACACCGCGCCGGAAATCGTCGGCAAGGCACGGATCGGCGATATCCGCCACTGTTTCTGCGACACCACCCTCGGCGCCGAAGCCCTCGGGTTTACCGCCCGGCAGGATTTCATCGAAGGCCTTGCCGAACTGGCCGAGTGGGTCGGACGGCAGACTGCGCAAGATAACGTCGCACACGCCCGCGCCGAACTCGAAAAGCGCGGACTGGTAGCATGAGCGGCGCGCCGATCCTCGTCACCGGCGGCGCTGGCTTCATCGGCTCGAACCTCGCCGATGCGCTCGCGCGTGACGGGCATGACGTGCTGATCTACGATGCGCTCAGCCGCCCCGGCGTCGAGCGCAACGCGGCGTGGTTGCAGGAGCGGCATGGCGAACGGGTGACGCTCATCAAGGCCGATATCCGCGACGACGCCGAACTGCGGCGCGCGGTGGCGGAAGCGGGAGCCGTGTTCCACTTCGCCGCGCAGGTCGCCGTCACCACCAGCCTTGACGATCCCCGCGACGATTTCGAAATCAACCTGCTCGGCACGTTCAACCTGCTTGAAGCGATCCGCGCCAAGCATGACACCACGCCGGTCGTGTTCGCGTCGACCAACAAGGTTTACGGCGACCTCCTCGATCTCGACTTCGCGCTCGAGGCGAACGGCTACACCCCGACCGAGCCGCGCATCCGCGACCACGGCATCGGCGAGGATCGCCCGCTCGATTTCCACACCCCCTATGGGGTGTCGAAAGGCGCAGCGGACCAGTATATGCTCGACTATGCCCGCAGCTACGGCATTCCCGCCACCGTGCTGCGGATGAGTTGCATCTACGGCCAGCGCCAGATGTGTACGGAAGATCAGGGCTGGGTCGCGCATTTCCTGATCCGCGCGCTCAACGGCGAGGCAATCACTTTGTACGGGGACGGCCATCAAGTCCGCGATATTTGCGACGTGTCGGATGCGGTCGCTGCATATCTCGCCGCGTGGCGTGCGATCGATCGGGTGCAGGGCCGCGCCTTCAATCTCGGCGGCGGCCCGGCCAATGCGGTCAGCCTGCGCGTGCTGCTCGACCATATCGGCACGCTGATCGGTCGCGAACCGGAGGTCGGCTTCTCGGACTGGCGTGCGGGCGACCAGCGCTATTTCGTGGCGGACACGCGCGCGCTCGACACGACGCTCGGCCTTGCGCAGCGCGTCGGCTGGCGCGACGGCGTGGCCGCGCTGGCATCGTGGCTGACGGCGGAGCGGGCGCCCTCGCCCGCGCTGGAACGCGTTTCATGAGGCCATTGCGGCTGCTGATGACGGCCGACGCGGTCGGTGGAGTATGGCAATATGCGACCGACCTCGCCGGCGCGCTCGCGCCGCTCGGGGTGGAAACGGTGATCGCCTTGCTTGGCCCCTCGCCCAGCGCCGATCAGCGCCGCACCGCCCATGCGATCCCGGGCGTGACGTTGGTCGAAACCGGGCTGCCGCTCGATTGGGTGTGCGAGGATGCCGCGCCGGTGCTGGCGGCGGGCGCGGCGATCGCGAATCTGGCGCGTGCGCACGAAGTCGACCTTATCCACTACAACATGCCGACGCTCGCCGCCGCGCCTGTCGACTTGCCAAGCGTGGCGGTGACGCACGGCTGCGTCTCGACATGGTGGGCGGCGGCGAAGAGTACGCCGCTGGATCGCCCATACCACTGGCATCGCGCGATGATGCTGGAGGGGTTGCGCGAAGTCGATCGCGTGATCGCACCGACGCGCGCCTATGCGGAAGGCGTCGGCACCCACTACCGCCTCGCCCGCACGCCGACGGCAGTGCATAACGGCCGGGTCGCACCGCCACGAACCACAGCCGGAGCGCTCAGCGATCAGGCGATCACGGTCGGGCGGATGTGGGACAGCGTGAAGAACGCCGCACTGCTCGATCGTGCCGCCGCGCATCTGGCGGTCCCGTTCCACGCGGCGGGCGCGCTGGTCGGTCCGCATGGCGAACGGATCGCGCTCGATCACCTGCACGCGCTCGGCGAGCTTGACGGCGACGTTTTGCGGCGTCGGCTGGCGGAACGGCCAGTGTTCGTTTCCGCCGCCAGTTTCGAGCCGTTCGGGCTCGCCGTGCTGGAAGCGGCGCAGGCCGGGTGCGCGCTGATCCTGTCCGACATAGCCACATTCCGCGAACTATGGGATGGCGCGGCGGTGTTCGTCTCGGGCGACGACGATCGTGACTGGGCGGACGCGATCGAGGCGCTGATCCGCGATCCCGCCCGCCGTCTCGCGCTGGGCGACGCGGCACGCACCCGCGCGGCGCGCTACACGCCGACGGCCACAGCCGAGGCGATGATCGCTTTGTACCGCGACCTGCTTTCCGAAACCACGACAAAGGCGGCGGCATGAAGATCGTCTATTTCACGCACAGCCTCACCTCATGCTGGAACCACGGCAACGCGCATTTCCTGCGCGGCGTGTTGAGCGAGTTGATCGCGCGCGGCCACGACGTCACCGTCTGGGAGCCGGAGGGCGCGTGGAGCCTTGCCAATCTGCTTGGCGATCACGGTGAGGAGGGCCTTTCCGCATACCGCGCCGCCTATCCCGAGCTTGCCTCGCATACCTATGGCGCGGAACCGGACGCCGAAGCAATGACGGACGGCGCCGATCTGGTGCTGATGCACGAATGGAACGAACCGGCGCTGGTCAAGGCGGTGGGCGATCTGCGCAAAGGCGGCGCACGTTTCAAGCTGCTGTTCCACGACACCCATCACCGCGCGGTGAGCGCGCCGGAGGAGATGCAAGCCTACGACCTGTCCGGCTACGACGGCGTCCTGGCGTTCGGCGAAACACTTTCCGAAGTGTATCGTGGCTGGGGTTGGCAGGGCCGCGTGTGGACGTGGCACGAGGCCGCCGACACGCGCCGCTTCCACCCGCCCGCCACCGAAGGCGCGCGTAGCGGCCTCGTCTGGATCGGTAACTGGGGTGACGGCGAGCGGACCGAGGAACTCGAACGCTTCCTGTTCGCACCCGCCGCTGCCGCTGGTCTGTCGCTCGACATCTACGGCGTGCGCTACCCGACGGAAGCGCGCGCGATGCTGGCGCGGCATGGGGCGGCCTATCATGGCTGGGCACCCAATGCCGGCGCTCCGGCGATCTTCGCAAGGGCGATCGCTACCGTGCATGTACCGCGCCGCTATTACGCGACGATCCTGCCCGGCATCCCGACGATCCGCGTGTTTGAAGCGCTGGCCTGTGGCATCCCGCTGGTGTCGGCGCCGTGGGACGATGCGGAGCATCTGTTCCGCCCCTGCACCGACTATCTCGTCGCCGCGGACGGTGCCGAGATGGCACGGCACCTCGCTGCGCTGCGCGACGACCCGTCGTTGCGCGAGAGCCTCGTCGCGCATGGCCTCGAAACGATCCGCGCCCGCCACACCTGCGCGCACCGCGTCGATGAACTGCTCGCGATCGCCGCATCGCTCGGCGTTACCCAGAAAGAACTCGCATGAAGATCGCCTTCTACGGATCGAGCCTGCTGTCCTCCTATTGGAATGGCGCGGCCACTTACTATCGCGGCGTGCTGAAGGCGCTGGCAAGCCACGGCTACGACATCACCTTCTACGAACCGGACGCGTTCGAGCGGCAGCAGCACCGCGATATCGATCCACCCGAGTGGGTGCGTTCGGTCGTGTATCCCGCCACCGACGAAGGCCTGCGCGGCGTGTTGGCCGAGGCGGGTGACGCCGATATCGTGGTGAAGGCGAACGGCGTCGGCGTTTATGACGCCGAACTGCTCGATTGCATCATCGCGCGCGCCCGGCCCGGCGCGCTGAAGATCTTCTGGGACGTCGATGCCGCCGCCACGCTCGATGAGATGCGGGCCGACCTGTCGCATCCGGTCCGTCGTGCGCTGCCCGATCTCGATCTGGTGCTGACCTATGGCGGCGGCCCGCCGGTGATCGACGCCTATCGCGGCTTCGGCGCGGCGGCGTGCGAGCCGATCTACAACGCACTCGACCCCGAGACGCACTTCCCGGTCGAACCCGATCCGCGTTTCGCGAGCGACCTCGCCTTCCTCGGCAACCGCCTGCCCGACCGCGAGGCGCGCGTGGAAGAGTTCTTCCTCAAGGCCGCAGCCGCCCTGCCCGATCGTGCGTTTCTGATCGGCGGCAACGGCTGGGACAGCAAGCACATGCCCGGCAACGTGCGGCACCTCGGCCATGTTTACACGCACCAGCACAATGCCTTCAACTGCACGCCGCGTGCCGTGTTGAACGTCGCGCGCGACAGCATGGCGGAAGTCGGCTTCTCCCCCGCGACGCGCGTGTTCGAGGCAGCTGGCGCCGCCGCCTGTCTCATCACCGATGCGTGGGAGGGGATCGAACAGTTCCTCATCCCCGACAAGGAGGTGCTGGTCGCCCGTGACGGGCAGGACGTGGCGGATCACCTCGCCGGGCTCACGCCGGAACGTGCGCGCGAGATCGGCCAGGCCGCGCTTGCTCGCGTGCTGGCGGAACATACCTATGCGTTGCGCGGCGCGCAGGTCGACACGCTGTTCCGCACCCAGCACGCGAACACAACGGTGGCGGCATGAAGCTCGTCGTCCTCGGCCTCAGCCTTGGCTCGTCGTGGGGCAACGGCCACGCCACCACCTTCCGCGCGCTGCTGAAGGCGTTTGCGGCGCGTGGCCACGACGTGCTGTTCCTCGAACGTGAAGTGCCGTGGTATGCCGGCGCGCACCGCGATCTGCCGAACCCGGATTTCTGCCGCCTGGAATATTACGCCGATCTGCCCGCGCTCGAGGGCTGGCGCGCGGAGATTGCCGCGGCCGATGCGGTGATGGTTGGCTCCTACGTACCGGACGGCGTCTCGGTCGGGCGGTTCGTGCAGGAACATGCCCGGAAGTCGGCCTTCTACGACATCGACACGCCGGTCACGCTGGCCAAGCTGGCACGCGGCGACTTCGAGTATCTCTCGCCCGATGTGATCCCCGGCTACGGCGCCTATCTCTCGTTCACCGGCGGCCCGACGCTCGACCGGCTGGAAAACGAATACGGCGCGCAGGCGGCGCGTGCGCTGTATTGCTCGGTTGATCCAGACAAATACCATCACGTCGACGTGCCGAAGCGTTGGGACCTGTCATACCTCGGCACCTATAGCCCCGATCGCCAGCCGACGCTGGAAAAGCTGCTGCTCGCGGTCGCGCGCGCGTGCCCGGACCGGCGCTTCGCCGTCGCCGGGCCGCAATACCCGGCGGATATCGACTGGCCGGCGAACGTCGAGCGGATCGACCATTTGCCGCCCGCCGATCACGCCGCCTTCTACTCCGCCTCGCGCTTCACGCTCAACGTGACCCGCGCCGACATGATCGCGGCCGGCTGGTCGCCTTCGGTACGGCTGTTCGAGGCAGGCGCGTGCGGCACGCCGATCATCTCCGACAAGTGGGAGGGGATCGAGGCGCTGTTCATGCCCGGACACGAGATTTTGCTTGCCGACACCACCGAAGACGTGATCGCCGCGATCGCCCGAGATGCCGATGCGCTCGGCGCGGCGGCGCGCGGCCGGGTGCTGGCGCGCCACACCGCTGCACACCGTGCTGCGGAGCTCGAAACCTACCTCAATGCGGTCGCGCCACGACGACCGGACGCAAACAGGAGAGAGGCCATGCCGACCCAGATCACCCTCGTTGCCGGCGGCGCCGGCTTCATCGGCTCGCATCTGTGCGCCGCCCTGCTCGCGCGCGGCGAAACGGTTGTGTGCCTCGACAACCTCCAGACCTCGCGGCCGTCCAACCTGCGTGCGTTGCTCGATCACCCACGCTTCGAATTCGTCGAGGGCGATATCGTCAACGCGCTTCCGGCGAGCATCACAGCGCGCGCAGGGCGGATCAAACGCATCTACAATCTCGCCTGCGCCGCCTCCCCGCCGCAGTATCAGCTCGATCCCGAGCATACGATGCTGACCAACGTCACCGGCACCAATCACCTGTTGCGACTGGCCGAAACCGCCGGTGCCCGTTTCCTGCTGACCTCCACCAGCGAGGTTTACGGCGATCCCGAGATGCACCCGCAGCGCGAGGACTACCGTGGCTTCGTCAGCTGCACCGGCCCGCGTGCCTGCTATGACGAGGGTAAACGCGCTGCGGAGGCGATGACCTTCGATTTCCAGCGCCTGCACCGCGCCGAGGTGCGCGTCGCGCGGATCTTCAACACCTACGGCCCGCAGATGCACCCGGACGACGGGCGTGTGGTGTCGAACCTGATCTGCCAGGCACTGTCCGGCAACGACATCACCATCTACGGCGACGGCTCGCAGACGCGGAGCTTTTGCTATGTGTCCGATCTGGTCGACGGACTGATGCGGCTGATGGAAAGCGACATCGACGGACTGGAGCCGATCAACCTCGGCAACCCGAACGAACTCACCATCAACGATCTGCTCGACCGGGTAATCGCGATGACGGGGACGGATGCCGCGGTGACGCGCCTGCCGCTGCCGGTCGACGATCCGCGCCGTCGCAAGCCCGACATCAGCCGCGCCAAGGCGTTACTCGGCTGGGAGCCGCGAGTCGATCTCGCCACCGGTCTGGAGCGGACGTGTGCGTGGTTTGCAGAGGAAATCGGGTCTGCGCGGGTGGTGCCACAGTCGCCAGTGTTGGCGGCGGCCGAGTAAGGGTGTCTGGGCAACGACCGGAGTTTTCTCGGTCGTTGCCCAGACAGCGCTGTGTAGCGGATCAACCTGGCTCGTCGGCGGCAAGCCAGTCGCGAAGCTTAAGCTCTTCGGTCGACCGCGTCTCCGCGCGCATGCTGGCACGCATGATGTCGAGCGCCCAGCGCGCGCGCCGATCGTTCTCACCGGCGACGAGATCAGACGGTACCCACAGGTCATATTCGCGCATGTGTGCGTCCGCAGCGGTGAACAATACGCAAATGTCCGCGGCGAAACCGGCGAGGATCAGCCGCGTCACGCCAAGTCGGGGCAGCAACACCGGCAGATTGGTCGCGTAGAAGCCGGAGAATTGTGGCTTGATGACGAAGAAGTCGTCCTCGCGCGGCCGAAGCCGCTCGGCGAGTGGCCTGCCCGGCCGGTCTTCCTCGATCATCGTGTCTATCAGGCGCGATGACTGTGAATGCCATTGGTTCTGATTGTCGTTGACGTAGATCACCGGCACACCCGCTGCATCCGCAGCGTCCCGCATGCGTGCGATGGGCTCGGAAAGAGCAAGGGCGGCGCCGAGCAGATCCTCGGCGCCTTGAAAGTCGAGTGGGTTGATGACGTCGATCAGCAGCAATGCCGCATGACCCGCCGCTTGGGGCAACCCTTCGCTTGCATCACCCAGCGCCATGTCAGTCTTCTTCGTCGACGGAAAGTTCCTCCTCTTCGTCGGCGTTCAGCTGTGTGTCGATCTCTTCGGCGATGAGATCCAGCTGATCGTACGTGAGGAGAAATTCCGTTTCATCGCCATCGTCGCTATGCAACGTCAGCAGGTAATGCCCTTCGCTTTGGGCGAGGGTAAAGCTCTTGAGCGTATCGGCCACGGCGTCCTCCTGGGTTTGGCCCGGGAAGATCGTTTCAGCCGCTTGTCAGTTCCACGGCGCACGCACGCCCAGCGGGCAATCGTCCTAACAAGAGTTAACAATCGTACTGATCGAGATTAATATCTGATTTTAAAGGGCAACTTGCACCTATGCGGACGGTTGAGCGGGTGACCGGTGCTGCGCCTTTGCGCCCGATCAATCAGCATACCGGGAGTTTCGGATGGCCAAGACCACACGCGCGAAATCATCGACCACGACCAAGGATCCGAAGGCAGGCACCCCCGCCGCGGACGTGTCGATGAGCTTCGCGGAGCCGGTCGGCAACGGCGGCGAGACACACCAGGTCGCCGGTGGCGATATCGCTGTCATGACCACCGCGCAGGGTATCCCGGTCGCCGATGACCAGAACAGTTTGAAGCAGGGCGCACGCGGGCCGACCTTGCTGTCGGACTTCCACTTTCGTGAGAAGATGTTCCACTTCGATCACGAACGTATCCCGGAGCGTGTCGTCCACGCACGCGGTTATGGCGCGCACGGCTATTTCGAACTGACCGACAGCCTTGCCGACGTGACCCGCGCCGATCTGTTCCAGCGCGTCGGTGAAAAGACCGAGGCGTTCGTGCGCTTCTCGACCGTGGCGGGCTCCAAAGGCTCGGCCGATCTGGCGCGCGACGTGCGTGGCTTCGCGGTGAAGCTGTACACCCAGGAGGGCAACTGGGATCTCGTCGGCAACAACATCCCGGTGTTCTTCATCCAGGACGCGATCAAGTTCCCCGACCTGATCCACGCCGCCAAGCCGGAGCCGGACCGCGCCTTCCCGCAAGCGCAGACCGCGCACGACAATTTCTGGGACTTCATCAGCCTCAGCCCGGAAAGCATGCACATGATCATGTGGATCATGTCGGACCGTACCATTCCACGCTCGTTCCGCTTCATGGAGGGGTTCGGCGTCCACACCTTCCGGCTGGTCGATGCGGAGGGCAAGTCGACCTACGTCAAGTTCCACTGGAAGCCGAAGATGGGCCTGCAGTCGGTCGTCTGGAACGAGGCGGTCAAGCTCAACGGCGCCGATCCCGATTTCCACCGTCGCGATTTGTGGAATGCGATCGAAACGGGTGATTTCCCCGAGTGGGAACTGGGCGTGCAGTTGTTCGACCAGGAATTCGCTGACAACTTCGACTTCGACGTGCTCGATGCTACCAAGATCATCCCGGAGGAGCAGGTGCCGGTGCGGATCGTCGGGCGGCTCGTGCTCGACCGGCTCGTCGACAATTTCTTCGCCGAGACCGAACAGGTTGCGTTCTGCACGCAGAACGTGGTGCCGGGGATCGACTTCACCAACGATCCGCTGCTTCAGGGCCGCAACTTCTCGTATCTCGACACGCAGTTGAAGCGGCTGGGCTCGCCCAATTTCACGCACCTGCCGATCAACGCACCGCGCTGCCCGTTCGCGCACTTCCAGCAGGATGGTCACATGGCGATGCGCAATCCGGTAGGCCGCGCCAATTACGAACCGAACAGCTGGGGCGCGCAGGGCGGCCCGCGCGAAGATCCGAAGCGCGGTTACACCCACTTCCCGGCTCAGCCCGAGGGTGACGTGCTGCGGGTCCGGCCGGAAAGCTTCGCCGACCATTACAGCCAGGCGCGGCAGTTCTACATGAGCCAGACCGCGATCGAGCAGAAGCACATGGGCGACGCGCTGGTGTTCGAGCTGTCGAAGGTCGAACGCCCCGATATCCGTTCGCGGATGGTGTCGCATCTGCTCAACATCGACGCGGATCTGGCAAAGACTGTTGCCAATGGCCTCGCCCTTCCGTTGCCGGAACCGGCCAAGGCCGCCAAGCCGACGATCATGTATCTGGCCCCGTCCGACAAGCTCAGCATCCAGAAGAACGGACCGCAGAGTTTCGCGGGTCGCAAGCTCGGCCTGCTGGTCACGGACGGCGCGGATGCAGCGCTGGTCAACGCGGTGATCGAGACGTTTGCGGCAGCGGACGCGATGGTCGAGATCGTCGCGCCGAAGATCGGCGGCGCGACGCTGTCCGACGGCACGTTGCTGGTCGCCAAGCAGAAGATCGATGGCGGCCCGTCCGTGTTGTACGATGCGGTCGCGGTGATCGCATCCGACGCGGGTGCCAAACTGCTGGCGATGGATGCCGCCGCGAAGGACTTCGTCACTGACGCTTTCGCGCATTGCAAGTTCATCGGCCTGTCGCAGGAGACCGCACCGCTTCTAGAGAAGGCCGGGCTCGCCACAGATCTTGACGATGGATGCCTGCCGCTCAAGACCAAGGCGGATGCCAAGGCGTTCCTGACGGCGCTGGCGCCGCTGCGGTACTGGGCACGCGAAGCATTGGTCGATCTCGACGCGGTCGCGTAACTGCCCGGCGCGGCCTCACGGTCGCGCCGGCAAGCCCCGGCCCGGCAAAAAGAAAGGCGGGATCACCGAGGTGATCCCGCCTTTCTTTTTGCTTTGCCAGCGCGAGAGCGATTGCCATTAAGCGACGATCCGCACCGGCACGCTCTTTGCGGCCGGCGTCTTCGACTCCTCATCGTGATACCACAGCGGCACCAGCGGGTTCATCTCGGGATAATAACCGCCGATGCAGCCGCGCGGCAGCAGGAACGGCGTCACCGTCAGCCCGCCGACCTGCCTGTCGACATTATCCTCTGCGTCTGACGCGAGGCCGACCACCTGCCCGACCTTCAGCCCGGCCGCCTCGATGTCTTCCGGGTTCATCAACAGCACGTCACGCGTTCCCTCGATCCCGCGCAGGCGATCCGAATAGCCGTAGATCGTGGTGTTGAACTGGTCGTTCGACCGCATCGTCATCAGCCGGAAGCGGCCCGGCGCCTCACCGACGCCCATCGCCGACAGCGTCGTGGGAACGGTGAAGTTCGCCTTGCCGCTCTCCGTCTTCCACACCCGCTCGCGCGCGCTGTTGCCACGGTAAAAGCCGCCGGGCGTGAACACGCGTTTGTTGAAGTCGTAGAACTGCTCGGGATAGGTTTCCTCGATTAGATCGCGGATCAGGTCGTAATTGCCGACCCAATCGTCCCAGCGCACCTTGGGATTGTCGGGCAAGGTCGCCTTGGCGATACCCGCGACGATCGCCGGTTCGGACAGCAGGTCCTTGCTGGCCGGCGTGTTCTTGCCGAACGACCCGTGAATGCAGGACAGCGAATCCTCCATCGTCACCTTCTGCGCGCCGCTCGCCTGCTTGTCCTCCTCGGACCGGCCGAGACAGGGCAGCAGATACGTCACTTCGCCGTGAACGAGGTGACTGCGGTTGAGCTTGGTGGCGATCTGCACGGTCAGCCGCAGCCGCGACCATGCATCCTCCATCTTCTCACGCTCAGGGATCGCACGCACGAAATTGCCCCCGAGGCCGATGAACGCACGCACCTCGCCCGAGACGATGTTCTCGCATGCCTTGACGGTGTTCATCCCCTGCTCACGCGGCGGCTCGAACCCGAACTGTTCGGCGATCTTGTCGAGCGGCACCAGTTCCGGCTTTTCCGAGATGCCGACGGTGCGCTGGCCCTGCACGTTCGAGTGGCCACGCACGGGCGAGATGCCGGCACCCTCACGCCCGATGTTGCCCTTGAGCAGCCACAGGTTGGTCAGCGTGGTGAGATTGTGGAAACCGTGGACATGCTGGGTCAGTCCCATGCCGTACATGCAGATCGCACGCTTGGCCTGAACGTAGATCTCCGCCGCTTCCTCGATGTCGGCGCGCGCAAGACCGCTTTCGCGCTCGATATCGTCCCAGCTCGTTGCGTCGGCGTGCGCCTTGATCTCACTGAAACCTTCGGTGTGCTGCTCGATGAAGTCGACATCCAGAACGTGAAGCTTCTCCTCCGCCCACTTCTTCTCCTCGGCGGCGAGGACATATTTGATGAGGCCCATGATCGCGGCAATGTCGCCGCCGGTCTTGACCTGGAGGTACAGCGTCGAAATCTGCGTCGCCTTGGGCGTGAGCATCTCGAGCGGGCTTTGCGGGTTCTTGAACGATTCGAGCCCCTTCTCCCGCACCGGGTTAAAGGTGACGATCTTGCAGCCCCGCTTCACCGCCTCCTGCAAGGGATGCAACAGCCGTGGCGAGTTGGTGCCCGGATTCTGCCCGAAGAAGAAGATCGCGTCGCACGTCTCGAAATCATCGAGCACACAGGTGCCGACCGGCGAGCCGATCACCTTCTTCAGCGCGACGGATGTGGTTTCGTGACACATGTTCGAACTGTCGGGCAGGTTGTTGTGCCCATACAGCCGCGCGAACAAGGCGTAGAGGTAGCTTGTCTCCAAACTGGCGCGGCCAGACGCATAGAAGATCGTCGAGCCCGGATCGAGCGCCTTCAACTCCTTCCCGATCGCGGCGAACGCCTCGTCCCAGCCGCACGGCACGTACTTGTCCGTAGCCGCATCGTAGCGCATCGGGTGGGTCAGCCGGCCCTGTTGTTCGAGATCATAGTCCTTCCACGTGCGCAGTTCGGTCACGGTATGCTTCGCGAAGAACTCGGGCGTGCAGCGCAGCGTGGTGAGCTCCCACAACGTCGCCTTCGCGCCATTCTCGCAGAATTCGAAGGCGTGCGGCTTGGCGGGTTTGCCCCACGCGCACGACACGCACATGAAGCCGCCGGCCTTGTTCTGCCGCCGCAGCGTATCGAGCGCGCCGGGGGAGGTCCGTTCGCGCAGGCCCGTTTCGACGATGCCGCGCACCGAACCCCAGCCGCCTTCGGAGCCCTCGTAATGGACAGTGTCCTTCTCAGCAGTCATCGCATTCTCCTCCGGCCAGTCCAGCCCGGACCGCCACTACGCCGCGCCGAACCACGATCGTCAACACTGGTAGCGACGCATCAACCGCAAGAAGGTTTCGTCTCGTAGCATCAGCGCGACGGTTTACCGCCCGCGGGCCTATCCACCTGATCCGCATCAGCTTTCTTGTCCCGATCGAAATGCGGTTTTAGCGGGGCTGTTGACGAGTGAAGACTGGCTACGGCAATCGCATCGCGATCAGGCCTGCGATCGCCCTCTCCCGCTCGGTCGAATATACACGCGACGGTGAGGCGGAGGCGATCACCTCGGGACAGCTTTCGCGGTTATCTTGGAAACTACCCCCCCAGGATCCGAAGCGCTGAATGTACCGGGCGAACGCTTGCCCGGCGACAGTGCGGGCGAGCAGGAGCAGCACTGCGCTGTCGACGACGTCGCGCGTGGCGGAAAGCGCGTTGAAGCCGCTCGGCGGCACGTCCGCTCCGCCACCATCTTCACCGCCGCGCCGGAGCGAACCGCTGCCCCATTCCATGCGATCAAGATGCTGGAGGAGCTTCCGGAATACAGTGGAACAAAGCGCGATACCTTCCGCCGCCAACAGGAAGATAACCTGCATTAAGTTTGGTGCCGAGGCGCGCTTCGAGCCGACGATATTCCGGGTCAATCTGAAAAGCTGTCGGGAACAGAGCGTATTAGAGGTCGGTTATAGCTGCAATCAACACAGGAGGTGGCGATGACCATTAGCCAAGACGACGCCCCGCTCACCACGATGAAGAAAGGCGATACCGCGGAAGCGGCAACGCACACCGGCGTAGAGCCCAAGGGAGACACACTGTTCGCCCGTTCGGTCACGATCAACCGGCCTCACGATGAACTGTTCGCCTACTGGCGTGATTTCACCAATCTGCCGAGCTTCATGGACAACGTAGAGCGGATCGACGTACTCGACGATCGCCGCACGCACTGGGTGGTCAAGGCGCCCGCCGGTCGCACGGTCGAGTGGGACGCCATCATCACCGAAGAGACACCTGGCGAGATGATCGCCTGGGCTTCCGCGGAAGGCGCCGAAATCGCCAACAGTGGCCGTATCGACTTTCGAGACGCGGGATCGCGCGGCACCGTCGTGACTGCCACGATCAACTACGATCCGCCCGGCGGCACGATCGGCAAGGTGATCGCCAAACTGTTCCAGCGTGAGCCTGCGGTGCAGGCGCGCCGTGACCTGCGCCGCTTCAAGCAACTGATGGAAACCGGCGAGATCGCCACTTCATCCTGGACGATCGCGCAACGCGACGCCGAATCTGATCGGGAGCATAACTGATGCGCGCACTCACCTGGCACGGCAAACACGATGTCCGCGTCGACACCGTCGATGATCCCGAGATCCTCAACCCGCGCGATGCGATCATCAAGATCACCTCGACCGCGATCTGCGGCTCCGATCTCCATTTGTACGATGGCTATATCCCGACGATGAAGGCGGGCGACATCCTCGGCCATGAGTTCATGGGCGAAGTGGTCGAGATCGGCTCCGGCTCGACGCTAAAGAAGGGTCAGCGCGTCGTGGTGCCGTTCACCATCGCGTGCGGCAGTTGCTACCATTGCGGCAAGCAGCAGTTCTCGGCTTGCGACAACGGCAACCCCGCCGACAATCAGGATATCGCGCAGGAGGTCTACGGCCACCCGATGTCCGGCCTGTTCGGCTACAGCCACATGACCGGCGGTTATGCTGGCGGTCAGGCGGAGTACGTGCGCGTGCCGTTCTCCGACGTCGGCCCGATCGTCATCCCGGATGGGATCGATGACGACAAGGTGCTGTTCCTCTCCGACATCCTGCCGACCGGCTGGCAGGCGGCCGAGTTCGCGCAGATCGAGCCGGGTGATACCGTCGCAGTGTGGGGCTGCGGCCCGGTCGGCCTGTTCGCGGTGCAGTCCGCGTTCCTGATGGGTGCCGAGCGCGTCATCGCGATCGACCATTTCCCGCACCGCCTCGAACTCGCGCGGAAGTTCGGCGCCGAGACGATCAATTTCGAGGAATCGCAGACCTACGAAGCGCTGATGGAGATGACCGGCGGCATCGGGCCGGACGCCTGCATCGACTCGGTCGGGCTCGAAGCGCACGGCATGTTCTTCGACAACATCGTCGACCAGATCAAGGCATCGACCTTCCTCGGCACCGACCGGACCCACTCGATCCGGCAGGCGATCATCGCGTGTCGCAAGGGCGGGCGTGTATCGATGCCGGCGGTGTACGGCGGCTTCGTCGACAAGTTCCCGCTCGGCGCGTTCATGGAGAAGGGTCTGACGCTCAAGACGGGGCAGACCCACGTGCAACGCTACCTGCCCGGCCTGCTCAACGCGATCATGGAGGACAAGATCGATACCACCTTCCTGATCTCGCACCGCATGGGCCTCGAAGATGCGCCCAAGGGCTACGAGATGTTCAAGAACCACCAGAACGAAGTCACCAAGGTCGTGCTGAAGCCTGGCCAGACGTTCGCCGCATAAGGAGATATCGAGATGAGTTCAGGTTTTGCAATCGTGACCGGTGCCTCGACGGGCATCGGCTTTGAACTGGCCCATCGTGCGGCGGAAAACGGCTACGACCTGCTGGTGGTCGCGGACGAGCCGCTGATCGAGGCTTCGGCACAGGATTTCGAGCGGCACGGAACCTCTGTCCAGTCGATCGAGGCCGATCTTTCCACCATCGACGGAGTGGATAAGCTGCTCGCTGCGGCGAAGGGTCGCACCATCGACCTGCTGTTCGCAAACGCCGGCATCGGCACCGGCGGCCCGTTCCTCGATCAAGACGTGGCGATGTGGCGGCGTTCGGTCGACACCAACATCACCGGCACGGTCTATCTGCTGCAAAAGGTCGTCAAGCAGATGGTCGCGCGCGGCGAAGGCCGGGTGCTGGTGACGGGTTCGATCGCCGGCTACATTCCAGGCGCGTTCAACGCGGTCTACAACGCCACCAAGGCGTTCGTCGACAATTTCACCGAGGCGCTGCGCAACGAGATCAAGGAGCACGAAGGCGTCACCATCACCACGCTGATGCCCGGCCCGGTCGAAACCGAGTTCTTCGCGCGCGCGGGCCTGCTCGACACGCAGGTGGGACAGGATGACAGCAAGTCCGATCCCGCCAAGGTTGCGGCGGACGGCTGGAACGCGCTGATGGCGGGCAAGGGTCACATCGTGTCCGGCGTCAGCAACAAGCTCCAGGTCGCCGCGTCGGGTGTCCTCCCGCAGTCCTTCCTCGCCGAACAGCACCGCAAGATGGCCGAGCCCGGCAGCGCGGACTCGTAACCTTTCGGCGCCCGCGCGGTGGTTGTGTCCGCCGCGCGGGTCGCTAAGGCAGCGGCATGTCCGCACAGATCGATCCGTTCCACGCCATCGCCATCAGCCGCACCGCGCACCGTCTGGCCGCGGAGGGGCGATCGGTGATTCACATGGAGTTCGGCCAGCCTTCGACCGGCGCGCCCGCCGCCGCGATCGCCGAGGCGCACCGCGTGCTAGACCGCGATGGCCTCGGCTACTGGGAAAGCGTTCCGCTCAAGACTCGCATCGCCCGCCATTACGCGGAGCAATATGCCGTCACCATCGACTCGGAGCAGGTGATCCTGACCTGCGGCGCCTCGCCTGCGTTCGTGCTCGCATTATCGTGCCTGTTCGCACCCGGAGATCGCGTCGCCTTCGCCCGGCCCGGCTACGTCTCCTATCGCAACACGGTGAAGGCGCTGTACCTCACGCCCGTAGAGATCGGTTGCGGCGAAGCCGAGCGCTTCCAGATCAACGCCGCCGCGATCGAAGGGCTCGAGCCCGCGCCGCAGGGGCTGATCCTCGCCAGCCCCGCCAATCCCACGGGGACGATCATCGCGACCGAGGAACTGACCGCGATCATGGCGGTGTGCCGCAGGCGCGGCATCCGCATCGTTTCGGACGAAATCTATCACGGCCTCAGCTACACCGGCCACGCCCGCTCGGTTTTACAGGATGAGCCGGAGGCGCTGATCGTCAACAGCTTCTCCAAATATTTCAGCATGGCGGGCTGGCGGCTCGGCTGGTTGGTGGTGCCGCCAGCGCTGATCGACGCGGCACGGGCGCGGATGGGCAATCTGTTCCTCACGCCGCCGTCGCTCGCGCAGCATGCCGGGCTGGTCGCGTTCGATTGCGCTGACGAACTGGACGGGCATATCCGCACCTACGCCACCAACCGCGCGTTGCTGCTCGACGCGCTGCCCGCGCTCGGCCTGCGACGGATCGCGCCGCCGGACGGCGCCTTCTACATCTACGCCGACATCGGCCATCTCACGCAGGACAGCATGGCGTTCTGCATGGATCTGCTGCTCGAAACCGGCGTGGCGACCGCGCCGGGCATCGACTTCGATCCGGTCGAAGGTCACCACTACATGCGTTTCAGCTTCGCGGTGTCGACCGACCGGATCGAGGAAGCGCTGCGGCGGATCACCCCGTGGTTCGCGGCCCGCTCCGCCGGTGAGGCCGTTACAGCCCCTTGAACATGATCCACACCTTCGGTCGCCCGGTCGGCTTGGGCGTTCCGTCCAGCCGAACCGCGCGCACGATCGTGATCGGGTGCACCAGCATCTGCCCCTTCATCTCCTCGTCGCCGCCCGGTGAGGTCGGCATCGCGAGCATCCGCTTCACCACGTCCATCCCGCTCGCGACACGCCCGAACACCGCGTAGCCCGGCGATCCCGGCTTGGCGTCGAGGTTCGGACTCGGCCCGACCAGCAGCGAGAAATTGGCCGAGCCCGACGACGGATCGGCATAGCGCGCCATCGAGATCGCGCCGCTGACATGGTGCAAGCCGGTCTTGCTGGTCGGCTCCAGCGGCAGCAGGTCGAGCTTGCGGCGCGCATCGGTACCGATCCCGCCCTGCACGAACCCGAGGTCGGGATGCCCCGGCTTACGCGAGGCACGGTAGAAGTCGGTCCCGTCGAGCCGCCCGTCGTCGACATAGCGCAGGAAGTTGGCGGCGGTTTTCGGGGCATGGCGATAGTCGATCGCCAGCGTGATCGGACCAGCCGAGGTAATCAACCGTACGCGCACCACCGGCGGTTCGGCGGGCGCGGCCCCGCCCAGCAACACCGCCACCACAACAATACCGAAAACCCGCAACCACCGTCTCCACCAGCCGAACCATCGCCCGGCCGTGTCGCGCGCGCAGCGGTTCTACGCAATCCCTCGCGTTCGGTTGCGTGACGGGAAGGACGTTTGCGCTACGTCGATGCAGGGAATGCCTTGTCGGCATGCCCGCCCACAATCAGCCGGCGGTCAGCCGCACCGCTGTCAGCAGCAGCCAGTACAGTCCGCCCGACAGCAGCATCGCCGCCGGCAGCGTCATCACCCATGCTAGCACCATGTTGATGATGGTGCGCGCCTGCAAGCCGCTGCCGTTCGCCACTGACGCGCCGGCAACGCCGCTCGACAGGATGTGCGTGGTCGAAACCGGTGCGGCGAACAGATCGGCGGTCATGATCGTGAAGGCCGCGACGATCTCGGCCGAGGCGCCCATCCCGTAGGTAAGATGCGACTTGCCGATCTTCTCACCGACCGTCACCACAATCCGCTTCCAGCCGACCATCGTGCCAAGCCCGAGCGCGATCGCGACGATGATCTTCACCCAAAGCGGGATGTAGCGCGTCCCCTTCTCCAGGATCTTCTGATACGCGCCGATCGCCTTCAACTCATCGGGCGAGAAGGTCTTTTCCGATGCCTTGTCCTTGGTCACCACCTGCGTGACGCCCTGCAACAGGTACATGTCGTTGCGCAGGTTCGGCGTGGCGGCAGCGGGCACCTTGTCGAGCGAGCCATAGCTGGTGATCCGCGTGCTGACATCGTGCGCCAGCGTGTCGATCGCGCCATAGATCGGCGTGGCGATCGGCTTCTTCGTTTCCAGCGCGTGGGTCAGCACCGCGCGCGCTGCCGCGACATCGCTGCCGGGCTGCCCGCCGTGCGCACGAAAGGCGTTGGCGGCGGCGTTGGCGGTCGCGATGAAGGCGGGCGTCTGGCTCGCCGGCATCGTCCGGTTGAGCGCATAGGCGGTCGGCGCGCACCCGATGAGGATGAGCATGATGAGGCCCATGCCCTTCTGCCCGTCATTGCTGCCATGGAAAAAGGAAACGGCGGTGCAGGTCGCGATCAAGGTCGCGCGGATGCCGCGTGGCGGCGGCGCATCGCTCGCCGGTTCCTTGTAGAAGGTCGGGTTCGACAGCACCTTCTTCATCACCAGCAGCAACACCAGCGAGCCGACGAAGCCGACCAGCGGGCTGAACAGCAACGCCGACAGCACCTTTTGCGCCTGCCCCCAGTCGACTCCCGAGGACCCGTCACCACCATGCAGCAACTGGTTGGCAAGTCCGACGCCCAGCACAGATCCGATCAGCGCATGGCTCGACGAATTGGGCAGCCCGACATACCAGGTCGCGAGGTTCCACATCACCGCCGCGAGCAGCAGCGCGAAGATCATCGCGAACCCCGCGCTTGACCCGACATGCAGGATCAGATCGACCGGCAACAGCGTGACGATGGCATAAGCGACCGCGCCGCTCGAGAACATCACGCCGAGGAAGTTGAAGAAGCCGGACCAGATCACCGCGACCGGCGCCGGCAGCGAATGCGTGTAGATGACCGTCGCCACGGCGTTGGCGGTATCGTGAAAGCCGTTGACGAATTCGAACCCCAAAGCGATCAGCAGCGCCAGCCCGAGGAAGGCGAATGTCGCCATCGCCATCCCCTCACCCGCCTGGCGGGTGTCGAACAGGATGCTCGCGCCGGCATAGCCGAGTGCGCCGAGCAGCACCGCAAGAAAGATCCATCGCCCCGCCGGGTGAAGCGGCCGATCGAGCTGCGGCGCGCCGGCGGGACGTTCACTCGCTTCGAGTGACACGGTTGTGGCTATATCCATGAAGTGCGCGTGGCCCGGTTGTGTTACCATGTGATGACAGTCGCGTTCGTCGGAAGCACTGCCGAACGGCGGATTGGCGCTGCTGATTCCGCCGCCGCGTTTAATCTGGGTTTATATCGCGGGCAACCGCCGCCTGCCTCGACTTGCCCGCCGGCATCGGACTTCGTCTTATGTGTTCGGTGCGGATCGCGCGCATCAAAGATTGCCCTTCGCGCCCGCGTTCCCTACCTGTTCACGGATGAGCCTTCCTGCCGACACCGCCGCCGAACCGTCCTACATCAAGGGCCTCAACGCGCCGCAGCGCGACGCCGTGCTGACCACCGAAGGCCCGGTGCTGGTGCTGGCCGGCGCCGGCACCGGCAAGACGGCGGCGCTCACCGCGCGGCTCGGCCATCTGCTCGCCACCAAGCGCGCATGGCCGGGCGAGATCCTGTCGGTTACCTTCACCAACAAGGCCGCGCGCGAGATGCGCGAGCGGGTCGGGCGGCTGGTCGGCGATCTGGTCGAGGGGATGCCGTGGCTTGGTACGTTCCACGCGATCGGCGCGAAGATGCTGCGTCGCCATGCCGAACTCGTGGGGCTGCAATCGAATTTCACCATCCTCGATACCGACGATCAACTGCGGCTGCTCAAGCAGCTCGTCGTCGCCGCCGACATCGACGAGAAGCGTTTTCCCGCGCGCAGCCTCGCCGGGTTGATCGACGAATGGAAGAACAAGGGGCTGGTGCCGAGCGAGATCGACGCGGGCGAGAGCGAGCGCTACGCCAACGGGCGCGGCGGCGAACTGTACCAGCAATACCAGACCCGCCTCGCCGCGCTGAACGCCTGCGATTTCGGCGATCTGCTGCTCCACATGCTCACCATCCTGAAGCGCAACCGCGAGGTGCTGGCCGATTACCAGCGCCGCTTCAAATACATCATGGTGGACGAATATCAGGACACCAACAGCGTCCAGTACCTCTGGCTCCGCCTGCTCGCGCAGGAGCGCAAGAACATCTGCTGCGTGGGTGACGACGATCAGTCGATCTATTCGTGGCGCGGCGCGCAGGTCGAGAACATCCTCAAGTTCGAAAAGGATTTCCCCGGCGCAAAGGTGATCCGGCTCGAACAGAATTACCGTTCCACCCCGCACATCCTCGCCGCCGCATCCGGCGTGATCGCCAACAATTCAGGCCGGCTCGGCAAGACGCTGTGGACCGACGAGCCGGACGGCGACAAGGTCAAGGTGTTCGGCGTGTGGGACGGCCCGGAGGAAGCCCGCCGCGTCGGTGAAGAGATCGAAGCGGCGCAGCGGAACGGCCAGTCGCTTGACCGCATCGCCATCCTCGTGCGCGCGCAGCACCAGACCCGCGAGTTCGAGGATCGCTTCATCGCGATCGGCATGAACTACCGCATCATCGGCGGTTTCCGCTTCTACGAACGCGCTGAAATCCGCGATGCGCTGGCGTATCTGCGGGTCGTCAACCAGCCCGCCGACGATCTCGCCTTTGAACGCATCGTCAACGTCCCCAAGCGCGGGCTTGGCGACAAGGCGGTGCAGAAGCTGCACATGCTCGCACGCGCGCAGAACATCCCCTTGAGTGTCGCGGCGGCGCGCATCCTCGATACCGACGAACTGACCGGCGCGGCGCGCAAGTCGCTCGGCAATTTCGTGATCGACATGGCGCGCTGGCGCAAGATGGCGGGCGAACTGCCCCATGCCGAACTCGCCCGCCAGATCCTCGACGAAAGCGGCTATACCGGCGCGCTCCAGGTCGAGAAGTCGGTCGAGGCGGCGGGACGGCTCGAGAACCTTACCGAACTCGTCCGCGCGATGGAGGAATATGACAGCCTCGGCGCGTTCCTCGAACACGTCAGCCTCGTCATGGACAACGAAGCCAACGCTGACGAGGCCAAGGTGACGATCATGACGATCCACGCCGCCAAGGGTCTCGAATACGAAACCGTGTTCCTGGTCGGCTGGGAGGAAGGCCTGTTCCCCTCGCAACGCGCGATCGACGAGGGCGGCAATGCGTCGCTGGAGGAAGAACGCCGCCTCGCCTATGTCGCGATCACCCGTGCGCGGCGCAAGGCGGTGATCCTCCACGCCGCCAACCGCCGCATCTACGGCCAGTGGACGTCGAGCATCCCGAGCCGTTTCGTCGCCGAACTGCCCGCCGCGCATATCGACAGCGAAAACAGCATGGCGGGCGGCGAGAGCCTGTGGCGCGCCAACTGGTCCGAACGCGCCGACCCGTTCGCCGATGTCGCACGCGGCACCGGGCGTGGCCCCGGCTGGCAGCGCGCGGCGGGCGTGAAGGACACCGTTCGGGACGGCGGCAGTTTCACCACCCGCACCTTCTCACGCGAGCCCTCCCGCGTGATCGAGGCGAAGGCGAGCGCGGTCAGTCTCGGCAACAAGGGGCGCAGCGACCTGTCGGTCGGCATGCGCGTCTTCCACCAGAAGTTCGGCTACGGCGCGATTGCGCTGATCGAAGGCAACAAGCTGGAGATCGATTTCGACGAAGCCGGGCGCAAGCGCGTGATCGACACCTTCGTCACGGCGGGGTGAGCGGCCTCAGCGTCGCGCCCGCAACCACCGGTTCGTCCAGAACACCGCCAGCGCCCACACCGTGCCGAAGCACCACCCGCCCAGCACGTCGCTCGGCCAGTGCACGCCCAGGTACACGCGGCTGCACCCGATCAGCACCACCACCACGCTGAAGAAGCAGACGATCGCGGCGCGCGCGGCACGGCGGCGTACGAGGCCGGCGAGCATCAGCGCGATCGTCAGATAGGTCGCGGCCGAGATCAGCGCGTGCCCGCTCGGGAAGCTGGCGTTGTCGACCCAGACGAGATGCGGCACCAGCGCCGGGCGCGGGCGGTGGATGACGTCCTTCAACTCGGTCGAGATCAGCGAACCGCCGACCAGCGACGCCGCGATCCACGCCGCCTCGGCACGGCGGCGCAGCAGCACCAGCGCGGCGATGCCCGATCCGCCGAACAGCCACATCAACGTGAAGCCGCCCAAAGCCGATATGTCGATCGCCGATTGCCGCAGCCATATCGGTCCGATCGGCACGTCGAGATGGCCGGGCACGCGCAACGCGAGCAGGATCTGCGCGTCGAAGCCGAAGCTACGGTTCGTCACCAGCACCGCCGCGATATGCACGCCCAGCAGCAAAACGGAGCCCGCGAACAGCACCACCATCGGCCACAGCCAGGCCAGCGTGCGCGGCACCGCGGCCCTACCGCCCTCGATCTCGTCCGGGTTCTTCATCGCGCCCGCTTGCCACCGGGCCAGCGCCGCGGCCAGCCCTTACCGTAGCACTACGGGCGCGGTGGGTAAGGATCGCGTTACCGCGTGCCGGGTACGAAGCCGCGAGTAGCCCGCCCCTGCCGCGCCGGAGAACGACCATGACCCCGCCCGATCCGGTGCCTGAACTGATCGCCGAGCATCGTCGCCTGGCCGAAGCGATCGAGGGCAACGACCGCCAGTTGCTCGGGCCCCGGCCGGATACGTTTGCAGCGCTGGCTGCGCGGCGGTGGGCGTTCGCGCGCGAATTGCTTCTGCTTTGTGCGCACGAGGAAGCGGCCGTGCTACGTCCGCTGATCGCCGATCCTCGCCCGCATGTCTCTGCCGAGGCGAGGCGCTTGCTTGCCGAACAGAACACGTTGATTGTCGACTTCAAGCAGCATGTCCACCGCTGGGGCGCGTTCGCCAGTGCCGAAGAATGGCCGGACTACGTCCGCTCGGCACGCGGATTGATGCAGCGCTTGCGGCACTGCATGCCGACTGCGGAAAGCGAACTCTACCGCCATCTGCCCGCGCAGCGCGCGGACGTCGCCACGGAGGCTGCCGCCGCGGCCGATCCCGACCTTCCAGATCCGCGGCAGATCGGCGCGCTGATCTTCCAGGGCAAACCGCTGCCCTGACAGGTCAGCCCAGTTCGACCGTCATCAACGCGGAGTCGCCGTATTTCGGGTCCGACGGTGAAAACAGCGGGTTCGCCTTGAACGCGCGCGGCGTCAGCCGCAGGCCGCTAAGCCCGGCGAGCTTGAAGGTGCCGAGCTTCAATTCCTTGGGTGGCCGGCCGTCACGTTCCAGCACCACACCGTCGATGAAGAGATCACCGTGGCGCGTGTAGATCACGTGCGGCGCGAGCGTCACCTCGGTTCGGTTGTAGGTCGCGGAAAGGCAGCGCTGGCGCACGATGCCTTCGAATACGGTGGGGACATCGCCTGCGGGAGAGTTGTTCACGGCATTTCTTCGATATAGGATTGGCCGCGCCCTTAGCGCGAAGTTCCGCGGTGCAGCAAGTGTCGATGGCGCACGATTCGGCGGTTGGCGTGCGCCTGACGCAACTGTAGTGCCGCAGTCGCAAGCTGTTGAACAAAGGCCACGCAGGCCAATATCGCCGGCGTCTCGCCTCGTCCTCCGTGCAGAATGGACCGTCCATGCCGCATCCGCTCGTCGCCAAACTCGGCCTAGCGCCGCATCCCGAAGGCGGCTGGTATCGCGAGACGATGCGCCAGCCCGCGCCCGGCGGTGGCCGCGCGTTGGCGACGGCGATTCTGTTCCTGCTTGATGCGGGCGAGCGGTCGCACTGGCACCGCGTCGATGCCGCAGAACTCTGGCTGTGGCATGGCGGTTCGCCGCTTGCCCTGTTGATCGAGGGCGACGACATCCTGCTCGATGGTGAAAACCCGCAGGGGCTGGTGCCGGCGAACGCCTGGCAATCCGCCGAGGCGCGGCATGGCTGGGCGCTGGTCAGTTGCGTGGTGACGCCGGGGTTCGACTTCGCCGGATTCGAACTCGCAGCGCCCGGTTGGTCGCCGCGATGAGGCGGGCGGCAGCCCTGTTCGTGCTGGCGACTCTTGCCGGATGCGGGCGACACGTCGAGCACGATCCGCGCCTTGCCAATGCCTCGTTGCCCGAACGACTGGCGGCAGCCGATCCGCGTGCAGGTGCGGCGATTTTCAATCAGTGCGCCGCTTGCCACAGCATCGCGCCGGGCGCCGGGGACCGTGCCGGGCCGAACCTCTACGCAGTGCCCGGGCGGGCAGTCGCGCAAGGCAGCCCGAACTTCAACTACAGCGCAGCGTTACGCTCGGTCGGTGGCGTGTGGACGTTCGACCGACTCGATACGTGGCTTACCAATCCGGCACATTTCGCGCCCGGCACCAACATGATGTTCGCAGGCCTGCACGACGGAATGGACCGTGCCGACGTGATCCGCTTCCTAAATGACAACGGATCGAAACTACCGCTGCCGCCGGTCGTCAGCCAGCGCAACCGACCAGACCGGTGACGGGCAGCACGAGGCCGTCCTTGCCGTCGCGGTCGAGCCGCAGCGACCCATCGGAGACGACCCCGCCCTTCACCAGATCGCCGCGCGTTTCGATGGTGAGGTCCAACGTGGCGCGCGTGCCGGCGACCGCGTAGTCCGCAGACTGGCTCAGCCCGAAGGCACTGGCACCGCTTTCCCGGACCCGCGGCAAGTCGACTATCGCGCCGTCCAGCGAAATTCGCAGCCGGCGATCGTCGGCGGAAACCATCGCCATCAGCGTGCGGGTCTGCGTCGCGCTCCACAGATAGGCCGCGCATCCGGTCGCGGGCAGCGCTTGTCGCGGCAGTCCGCCGATCGGCAGGCCATCGATCTGCGCGGGCGGTGGTGGTGGTGCGGGCTTGGCCACCTCGCGCGGCATGGCGACGGCCAACAGAAGCAGGAGCATCATAGCGCCGAGCCTAGCAGGAACAGCCACGCCGGGTAAGCCGCCACCGCCAGCAGCGCCCCGAACGGCGCCCGGTCGTCGAGCCGTGCCGATCGCCCGCGCACCATGCCGACCAGCACGATCGCAAGGCCGGTCAGCGCGGCGAGGAACAGCACCACCGGCAGCGTCCGCCAGCCGAGCCACAATCCGATCGCGCCGAACAATTTTGGGTCGCCTCCGCCCAGCCCGTCGCGCCCGCGCAGACGCCGATACCCGAACGCGATTCCCCACAGTACGGCGAATCCCGCCGCGCCGCCGATCAACCGGTCCACAAGCGGCGGATCGATGCCGATCGCTCCGGTCGCCAGCCCGGCGAGCGCGAGCGTCAGCGTGAGTGCATCGGGCAGCCAGAACTCCGTCACGTCCAGCGCGGCGAGGGCAAGCAGCAGCCAACCGAACACCGCCCCCGCCAGCCCGACCGGCCCCGGAACTATCAGACCGGCGACCACACCGATCGTGAGCGCGAGCGCCTCGATCCGCCAGTGCAACGGGTCGATCGCGGCATCACAGCACCGGCACCGCCCGCGCGACAATGCCGCACTCAGCAGCGGCACCAGATCGCGCGGACTCAACACGCGCGCGCACCCATCGCAATGTGAGCGCCCGTGCAGCACCGAACGCTCCTGCGGCCAGCGGATCACCAGTGTGGCGACAAAGCTGCCGATCACCGCGCCGAGCAACCCGAGCAGCAGCGCCCATCGCAGCGCTTCAGCCATTCGGTTTCTTGCGGATCAGGTAGCGATATGCGCCGAAAACATCGATCACCAGCAACACCACGTTCTGCGTGCCGAGCGCGAAATCCTTGGTCAGCGCCGCGCCGCCGATCCAGCACAACGCTGACACCGCGAACAGCACCTGCCCCCACCCGGTCAGCCGTCGCCCGAGATCGAGCGACACCATTCCCGCCGCGATCATACCGCCGCCCGAAGCCGTCCATTTCAGCACGTTGGTGAGTGTGTCCATGACGACGCCCTATAGCCGCGCGGCAACACGCACCAGCTTGATACAAGGCAAGTCAGCCGGAGAGGGCCCGCGTGTAGTAGCGGCTGAACCCCACATCCACATAATCGCCAAATGGCGGGCACGGCAGGAAACCGGCACGCTCATACAGCGTCCGTGCCGGTGCATACGGCTCGGTCGCGCCGGTCTCCAGGCTCAGCCGCCGGTAGCCGCGCGCGCACCCTTGCTCGACCAGGTGCGCCAGCACCGCGCCCGCGATGCCGCGCCGCAGATGCGCGGGCGCGGTCCGCATCGCCTTGACCTCACCATGCGCCGCGTCGAGTTGCTTGAGCGCGCCCATACCCAGCAGCGCGTCGCCCTCCCAGACGGTCCACACGGTCACTTCGGGCCTGCGCAAACCGCTCAGATCAAGCGCGAACACCGATTCGGGTGGCGAGTTATCATACGCCTCGTGTAGGTGCAGTTCGGCGAGGGCGATCACCGCCTGACGCGTCACATCGTCCCGCTCGAACCGGATCGCCGGTTCCGTCAAGGCACCGCTTCGTTGGGTTCGACACCCCACAGGTGGATCGCCTCGACGTAGCCGCCCTGCCCGTGCACGTCGAAATAGCACCAGCCGTTCGCGCATTTGCTCAGGCGGCCGACCACGCCCGCCGCCGCGCGCCAGCGCACCCGGCTGCCCGCCTCGGGCTGATCGAGCATGTCGACCGGGGTGCCCATCACAAACCCGGTGCGCGTCTCCTTGACGAGCGCACCCATCATCCACCCCTGCGTGCCGCCCGGATCCTCCACCTTCACCCAGGTGCCATGATCATAGGTGTCGAGCACCTTCACCGGCAGGTTGGCGCGCTGGTACAGCCAGATCGCCGGGTAGGTGCGGCCCGGACCGCTCCGCATCCGCGCCTTCGCGGCCGCGATCGACCCGTAATAGGGCGTCTGCTTGCCGGCCGCCCCAGCCGCCGTCATCGCCGGCACCGCCACCACCGCTGCCATTACCGCCAAAACCGTTCGATCTCGCCAACGCATACATATTCCTTACTCGTCACCCCTGCTTAGCGCGTGCGCCAAGCCCGCTTCAACAGCGTTGACGCGAGCGCCGTGCTTCGCCAAGCCGACGACATGCCCGAAACGAGACGCGTCGCTCACCCGAAGGTCACCGTCACGCGCAAGCTCACCGATGCGGTGATGACGCGGATGGAGCAGTTGTTCGACACGACGATAAACCATGCGGATCGCCCACTCGATCGGGCGGCGCTCGCCACCGCGATGGCGAGCTGCGACGTGCTGGTCCCCTCCGTCACCGATACGATCGACGCGGACCTGATCGCCAGCGCCGGCGAAAACCTCAGGCTGATCGCCAATTTCGGCGCGGGCGTGAACCACATCGACCTGAAGGCCGCCCGCGCACGCGGCATCATCGTCACCAACACGCCGGGCGTGCTGACCGAGGATACCGCCGATCTTACCATGGCGCTGATCATCTCGGTGCCGCGCCGGCTGGCCGAAGGGGAAAAGCTGGTCCGCTCAGGCCAGTGGACCGGATGGAGCCCGGGCGGAATGCTCGGCCACCGCATCGGCGGCAAGGCGCTCGGCATTATCGGCATGGGGCGGATCGGCCAGGCGGTGGCGCGGCGGGCACGCGGCTTTGGCCTCGCCATCCATTACCACAACCGCTCGCGCCTGCCGAAGGTGCTGGAGGGTGAACTCGGCGCGGAGTGGCACAGCAGCGTCGATGCGATGCTGGAAGCGGTCGACATCCTCACCATCCACACGCCACTGAACGCGGACAGCAAGGGGATGCTCGACGCGCATCGCCTGTCGCTGCTGCGCCCCCACGTCTACCTCATCAACGCCTCGCGCGGCGGCATCGTCGATGAAGACGCGCTGGTCGACGCGCTGGAAGCCGGGCGGCTGGCCGGCGCCGGGCTGGACGTGTGGCAGCACGAGCCCGAGATCGACCCGCGCCTGCTCGCGCTGCCCAACGTGGTGATGACGCCGCACATGGGCTCCGCCACGTTCGAAAGCCGCAGCGCGACGGGTGAAAAGGTGATCCGCAACATCCGCGCCTGGGCGGACGGCCACCGCCCGCCCGATCAGGTGCTGGAGGGCTGGGCCTAGGCTCCGCTCGCCCGGTAACCGCCCGCCGGCGCGGGGGCGGCAGGACCGGGCACCGGCGTCGGCACTGGCTTGCCGTTCACTACCACATCCTCGAAGCGCAGGTCGTGCATCCCCGACACGGCCAGTTGCGGGTCTTTCAGATCGACATGCACGCGCTGGACGAGAATGCCGCCGATATCGGTCTGCCCCGGGTTGGGCCGAATGATCCCGAACGCGCCGAACCGCCCCGACACATCGCTCAACGACACGTTCCGCACCAGCGACTTGGGCGGCGCCAGCCCCTGAAGGTTGGCATATTGCGCCCACGGCTCGATCAGCAGCAATCGTCCGCCATCCGAATCGAGCGTGATGTTGCGCAGATGAATGTCCTCATATTGCTGCGGCGTGTCGGCGCGCAGCTTGAGCATCAGCAGGTTGATCGCGCCGGTCAGCCGGCAATTCTCCACCACCACGTCGCGCACCAAAGTCGCTTCGCTGCCGCAGGTGAACGCCTGATGCCCGCGCCGGAAGTGGCAGTTGCGCACGCGGATATGCTCGACCGGCGGGCTGTCCTTGTCCTCCAGCGCGCGCGGCCCCTTCGATCCCTTGGCGGCGATACAGTCGTCGGTGACGGAGAAGGTGCAGCCGTCGACCAGCACGTTGCGACACGAATCAAGATCGATGCCATCGGTGCTCGGCGCCTGCTTGTAGTCGTCCGGCACCTGAAAATGCGCCTGCCGCACTTCCACGCCGTCGCAGCGGTACAGATGCAGGTTCCAGAACTGCGAATCCTTGAAGGTGACGCCCTCGATCGTGACGTCCCTGCAATTCTCGATCAGCGCCAATCGCGCGCGCGGCAGGCCGACGTTCTTGAACGCATTGGGATCGGTCGCCGACGCGCGCATCTTCCAGAACAGATCCCACACCGGCCGCCCCGATCCGTCGAGCGTCCCCTCGCCGGTGATCTTCAACCCGTGGCAGCTATCGGCGTTGATCAGCGCGGGCGTGAAGCTCGGCTCGAA